>Ga0222709_1000254_pt1 | contig 15492 bp, 14 predicted proteins | sample AntAcemetage1692_FD_179822 | JGI IMG/M metagenome (GOLD analysis project Ga0222709, IMG submission 179822) | Saline water microbial communities from Ace Lake, Antarctica - #1692 | ecosystem: Environmental > Aquatic > Non-marine Saline and Alkaline > Saline | place: Antarctica: Ace Lake...
GCTCAATTTCAGGCGAAGGTTGTTCCGGGATGTAGAAAAAACAATATTATCGGCAGAAGCGATGTTACAAATAGCCTTTATCTCCTTTATTGTCAATAAACTATAAATCCAAAACATACTCTTAGACCCCGTAAGTGGTGACTCATCGTTGCGGTTGCTTGAGTTTGTGATATTTCTGACCGCTGTCAAGGTCTTTGACCGTTGACAGGGTTAACTCCTTCTAGCGGTCTTAGACCCCGGAAGCGGTAGTTCATCGCTGCGGTTACTTGAGTTTGTGATATTCCTGACCGCTGTCAAGTTCTTTGACCGTTGACAGGGTCAAACCCTTCTAGCGGTCTTAGACCCCGGAAGCGGTAGTTTATCGCTGCGGTTGATATAGATTTTGCATGCTCAACCGCTGTCAAGTTCTTTGACCGTTGACAGGGTTTAAACCCTTCTAGCGGTCTTAGACCCCGTAAGTGGTGACTCATCGTTGCGGTTGCTTGAGTTTGTGATATTTCTGACCGCTGTCAAGGTCTTTGACCGTTGACAGGGTTAACTCCTTCTGGCGGTCTTAGACCCCGTAAGCGGTGACTCATCGTTGCGGTTGCTTGAGTTTGTGATATTTCTGACCGCTGTCAAGGTCTTTGACCGTTGACAGGGTTAACTCCTTCTGGCGGTCTTAGACCCCGTAAGCGGTGACTCATCGTTGCGGTTACTTGAGTTTGTGATATTCCTGACCGCTGTCAAGGTCTTTGACCGTTGACAGGGTTAACTCCTTCTAGCGGTCTTAGACCTCGGAAGCGGTGACTCATCGTTGCGGTTACTTGAGTTTGTGATATTTCTGACCGCTGTCAAGGTCTTTGGCTGTTGACCGTGTCAAACCCTTCTGGCGGTCTTAGACCCCGTAAGTGGTGACTCATCGTTGCGGTTGCTTGAGTTTGTGATATTTCTGACCGCTGTCAAGGTCTTTGACCGTTGACAGGGTTAACTCCTTCTAGCGGTCTTAGACCCCGGAAGCGGTAGTTCATCGCTGCGGTTGCTTGAGTTTGTGATATTTCTGACCGCTGTCAAGGTCTTTGACCGTTGACAGGGTTAACTCCTTCTGGCGGTCTTAGACCCCGTAAGTGGTGACTCATCGTTGCGGTTACTTGAGTTTGTGATATTCCTGACCGCTGTCAAGGTCTTTGACCGTTGACAGGGTTAACTCCTTCTAGCGGTCTTAGACCTCGGAAGCGGTGACTCATCGTTGCGGTTGCTTGAGTTTGTGATATTCCTGACCGCTGTCAAGGTCTTTGGCTGTTGACCGTGTCAAACCCTTCTGGCGGTTACAGACCCCGGAAGCGGTGACTCATCGTTGCGGTTGAGTAAGCATAAATTATCTATTCAAATTTCATTTCTAAACTTTAAACATACGTAATCATGAAAAAAGTAATCTTATCTCTACTGGTAGTTGGCTCGATGATGAGCTGTGAAAAAACGGATAATCAGGAACATTATCAAACAGTTCAAGGAGTTGAAGAACTCAATCTGGCAAACGTTGACGGTAAAATATTTATAACGGTTGAAAATGCACCCGAATTTCCGGGCGGAGTAGAAAAAATGTACGAATACATTGGTCAGAATCTGGTTTATCCCAAAACCGCCCAACGAGATAATATACAGGGCAAAATTTTTGTGAAGTTTGTAGTGACAAAAGATGGTGATATCGGGCAAATCGAAACGCTGAAAGGTATTGGTTATGGCTGCGAAGAAGAAGTAGCTCGGATATTAGCTAATATGCCAACTTGGAAACCTGGCGAGCAAGACGGTGAGAAGGTGAACGTTTATTTCACCATGCCAATCGCTTTTAGATTAGAATAATCTTTTTGGTGGTTGCAGACCTCAGAAGTGATGGTTTGCCACCGCGGGTGATGTGTAACAAAACAAAACCCCGTAGGTTTTGAAACCTACGGGGTTTATTATTTTCTGATATCTGAATGATTAGTTACCTCCCAAAATTACGGGTGTTTTACCGCTCGTGATAATAACTTTAGCATTTGGAGAAAGGGCAATTTCTTTCTGAGCTTTAATTGACTCGTACTCAAGTAATGCTTTCGTTAACGTTGAAGTAATGATACGCTGATAATCTGCAATACCTTGGGCTTCTACGCGTTTACGTTCGGCTTCCTGCTGTTCTTTTTGAAGTACGAACTCCATTTTTTGAGCGTCCTGTTCCGCGTTTATTTTCGATTCGATTGCTCTCCTTACCGATTCAGGTAACGTGATATTACGAACTAATAGTTGCTCCAAAACTAATCCACGCTTATTGAAGTCTACTTCAATGGCGTTGAATATTTTGTTCTGAAATTCTTCTCTTTTCGATGAATAAAGTGATACAGCCTCGTAGTTAGCGGCAAGGTCACGGATTCGGGTTCGGGCAATTGGACGCACGATTAAATCACGGTAATCAATACCCAATTCACGATAAATTGCGGGAGCTTCCGTAGGAATAATCCTGTAAAGTACCGTCAGGTCAATAGTGACTTCCAGACCATCAGCAGATAACGCACGAATGGCATCATCGCCACCTTTGTTTCCTTCGTCTGTAATACCTGACATGGTATAGTTTTGCGTTTTGATGTCAAATTCACGCACTTCCACGAGTGGGTTTACCACGCTCAAACCGCTGGGCAGCGTACGTTCCTTTACACTACCGAAGAGTGCCTGTACACCCACTTGACCGGGATCAATCTGAATAACGGCACTTGAAAAAGCCCCTAAAATAATCGCCACGAATCCAGCAATTTTGACGGGACGGGAGAAGGTTGAAATCTGTAATGCGGGGGTATTAATGGCGAATCCCGCAACAATGAGAATTACTCCAATAAATATTAAAAACATACTGATACAATTTAGGTTAGAAATTCGCCGCTTCCCATTTTCGGAGAGTTAGGCTTGTTTACTCCTATTTAACCAAACTTACCGTTCAATCGTTTAAATTTCGACTAAATTTTGGGAAGAAAGTATCCCAGAATTTCTGAGAAAAGGTTATCCGTTTCTTCTGATAATGCTAATTTTCGGTTCTATCTCCTGATATTAATCATAATTTGCGTTGATTTTATAGCCTATGCTCGTTGAGCAGTATGGCAAATCTTAAAGCTTAAATATTTAGTATTTCAACTATCAACTTACCGTCTTCTTATACGCAGGAAGGTACTACGCGTAGTAAATAGGAAAAGATGGTAGATACTATTTTTAGTATATGAGTGCTCTGTCCAGGCAAATTCCCGCCTCCGCACGTCTTCACTTCGAAACTTTTGCTATACGTTTCCGTATATGACGTGCATAACTGTAAAGGAAAGACATCACGGAGGGCATTAGAATTTTACGAAGACCCTACGAGTGATAAAATTAAGAATAATTACGTAAACCCCGTCAAGTTGATTTTTTGGTAAAACACCCATATATTGATTTTAAAGGCGTTGCTTTGATTGAATAATTTTTGAATATTCTCAACGATGATAGCTACGATAAGTCTACGCCTGAATGGGTGCCGAGTGGTTTGAAAGTGGGCGGCGATATATAAATAAGGCACGACCTCCGCCGTGCTTTATTTATTCTTTCGAATTTTAAATTTTAGTTCCTGCCCTTTCTACTTTGTGGACGATTACCGCCACGACTTTTTCCACGCCTTTCCATGCGTTCTTTCATCATGGCTTCGTGCTTTCCCAATTGCTCAGGAGTCAGTATCGTTTCTAACTCAGTTTGATAAGCGTCACGTTCGGCTTTCATTGCTTCCCGCTTTTCATGCATTTCTTCTTTCATTTCGGTCCTTGTAGTAGATACCTTGTTTGCTTGCTTCAAATTGAGTGCTAACAGTTTTTCATACTGTGCGGTGTCAAGGTTAAGGTCCACTTTCATAACCTTCGCCTGTTTCTTGGCACGTTCTTGTGGAGACTGACGGTTACCATCGCCACTACGTTGTCCCGTTGCGGTAAACCCTACGAATAACATACAGATAAATAATACGCTTGCTTTTTTCATATTTTTTGAAATTAATTAAATTGTGAATCAGCTAATTGAAGGTCAACTCCAACCTCACTTACGCAAGGTTAGATGCTAAGCGAGAAGAAAAGTTTTACAGGAAGTGGAAATTTAACGGAATTTAAGAGGAGGGAAGGGAGGCATTAGTACAATTCTCTAATTGTCAGATGGCGGGGATATGCCTGTTCTGGCGGAACAATATCTTTGTAGAAAATTTAATAACTTCGTGGTGTATGCCTTCGCGTGAATGGTTCAGTTATATGCAATACGGGGATTTGTTTACCTTTAGATGCTGGTGTTATTTAACTTTTTTTACTACTGGTATCCAGATTTATTCCTCTGAGTTTGGGTTATTATTTTTATATTTTTCCCTAAGATTTCAAAGTGAGGTCTGTCACCTATTTGATACATAGAGTTTAGTAACCATTCCCCGAAAAAATTTTGGAAAGTTGAATTATCAGAACCTGAACCCTTACAATTAAAAGCCGCGTAGAGCCCTTCTTTTAAAGTGAAATATTCCATTGAAACTCTGTTGTTACCTTTAATCCTTAGTCCAATATTATCTCCATAGTTGATTCGTTCTATTCTCAGCTAAACTCATTTTTAAATTATAACCAACTAGCTTTTTTCTCTCGATATTTCCATTCTTGGCTTCATTTACTCCCTATTCTAATTCGGAGTTATACACTTATTACTTAATTCAAATGACGATACTTGCTCGGATTTACTCCGGTTTTTAACTTGAATAATTTGCTAAAGTGTTGCGGATATTCAAACCCCAAACCGTATGCAACGCTACTTACTGATGAATGGGTATTTAACAATAAGGTTTTTGCCTTGTCGATAATATAACTGTGAATGTGATCTTTGGCACTTCTCCCTGTTTCTACTTTTAATAAATCACTCAAATAACGCCCAGACATATTTAGAGCTTTACCGCACTGCGTGACGGTTGGTAATCCTTTGTCATGTAATTCGTCAGAGGCAAAATAGTTTTCTAAGTAATTCTCAAAACGAACGATAAAATCCTTACTCAAATTCGCTCGGGTGTAGAATTGTCTGTCGTAATATCGTCGGCAATACTTTAATAAAGTTTCTAAATTTGCAATGATTAATTCCTGTGAATGTTTATCAATATTCTGATCTAATTCGACTTCGATACGATTAACCAAATTTACTAACGTCTGCTTTTCCTTATCGGAAATGTGCAAGGCTTCATTAATATCATAATCAAAAAAGGAATATTCTTTTATTGTTTTTCCCAATTCAGATTTACGCATCAAGTCCGGATGAAAAATAATGTTCCAGCCACCAATATCTTCGTTTTCCTCAGTATTTTCAAACGAAGTTACTTGATTTGGAGCGAGAAAAGCCAGCGTCCCTTCTTCATAGTCGTAGGAGTTTCGTCCGTATTTAAATGTCCCACGGATGTTCCCTTTCATCCCAATCAGGTACAAATCACTCGTAACTTTGACACCTGAGAAGTCAAAGTCACTCTCTGGCCATTCTCGGATAATCGTAATCAATGGGTGCAAAGGTTTTTTTAAATCAAAGAGATGATGCACTTCCGAAACACTCTTTATATGCAAAAAGTCAGACATATTATATTTTAAAATTTAACTAAATCCCGCCCCTTTCTCTTTTTAAAATGAGAAGGGGGCGGGGTGAGGTAATCTAATATTGAACACCAGTCATCGCTTCTGACATTTCCCAAAGTCGCTTTGCATTCGCTGTGTTTTTTGACATTTTATTCGATGGCACAACGATTGGGTAACCTCGCATTTCCAAAAACCCTTTTGGTCCAAAATAATCACCGGACTTTGCATTCTCATCAATCGCGGCTCGAAGCGTTGGTAGTGTTCCCATATCTACTTTTTGAGCGATAATATTTCCGATAAATGCTGCAAGTCCCGAGTGTCTATCCAGCTCTGTTTTTGTCCAACCAGGATGTGACGTAACGACCATTGGTGCGTTGGGCTCATTTTTTAGTTTTCTTGCTAATTCATAAGCAAAATATAGGTTTGCTAATTTACTATCAGAATAAGCTTTTGTTGTGGCATAATCTCTGCTTTCCCAATTGATATCCTCAAAATTAATATCACCAGTTTTGTGAGCCACGCTTGAAGTTGCCACAATTCGAGCATTCTTCGTCTTTTTCAATAAAGGCATTAAATGACCTGTCAACGCAAAATGTCCTAAATGATTCACGCCCATTTGTACCTCAAAACCATCTGCTGTTTTAGAGTACGGACACATCATAATTCCCGCGTTATTGATTAGAATATCTAAACGGTCGTAACTATTCGCAAAGGAATCAGCAAATGATTTTGTAGAATCTAAGCTATTCAAATCCAATTGTTGAATATCAATCTTGGCGTTCGGAAATTCAGTTTGAATTTCTTTTACAACTGCTGCCGCTTTTTTTGTATTTCTAACCGCCATCACAACGGTTGCATTTTTACCAGCTAATACTTTAGCCGCTTCTTTTCCTAAGCCACTTGTTGCACCAGTTATGATGATTACTTTTCCTGCTTGATTAGGAATATCGTCCGTATTCCACTTCTTATTTGACATGATTTTTTGGTTTTGATTTATTTGAATTTCCTATTTCGGCTTACCCTATTCTACTTTCTAATCGGTCACAAGTTATTTTTATCAAAATCTACGACCTTTTCAACTCTTTGTAAGCAATATAAAATAGTCAATATTCCTCGAATACTATTAATGTACAATGGTTCTGGCTCTTTGAATTAAAAAAAGTAGCGATTCCAAAAGTAAAAATATAGGTTCCGATGGTAATACCTTCAATTTTCCCTTTACGTATCCAAGTAAGATTCAAAATAGCCATCGCACCTCAAAATAATAATTCAAGCCCAATTGTGATATCAAGAATATCTAACTCCCTACGATGCGGAATCTGAAAACCTATTTCTAAGGCAAATGGAAAATTGATTAAACTCGTGAATCTTAGTCCTACTAAACTACGAAAAATTAAGAGTGCCGTGAATAAACATGGTCCAATTTTTCGAGGAGATTTTTTTCGTTATTCACTTTCCTCTTTTTTGATTAATTAATATGATAAAGGTAGCGGAAGGGAATTCTTATGATTTAATCATTTCGCAGAAAATTGAATACATTTCGCAGAGAGGCAATAAAATAAAAGTGACTCTGGAAATATTCAGAATCTCTTTCAAGAGATAATTTTCTGTGCCAAAAACTTAGTGACAGTATGTACGCCGCCAATTTCTTGGAAGTAAACAGTAGAACTAAAGCCATTAAGGCACCGAGAAACTCTCCGTCACTTGCCATGAGGTGAGCAAAAGTGCTAAGGTGAAATTAAGAAAAAGCCGGCAAAAGCCCATGCTACCAATGTTTTAGACCTTTTTGTCCAAATTGTAATCAGTCCTAAGATTTTAGCCGCCGCTAAAGGATAGATGATGTACGTTGGTTATCCTACATTTGCCAACGTATTGCTTATTTCTGCGTTATTGAAAATATACATACCCGCAGACATTTAAGTTATTTTCGTTTGGTGGCATTTAGGGCTTCGGGCGTAATGCCGAGATCACCGATTTGCTGTAAAAACTCTCCTTTTTTGACGTTAATTATTTTCAAATGGAAGATTTTGATTTGTTTAAGAGGATTGAATATCAAACTTAAACCATCACTTGATAATTCCTCCCTTCGCCTTCGGGTTTTAGAATATTCCTTTCTGCTAATTCTTGTAAATTACGGGTGGCGGTGGCTTTGGAAGTTCGGGTGATAGACATGTATTTCTTACTGCTCATACCGCCTTCGAAATAATTTGTTCCTTCTTCGAGCATTCTACTGACCACTTTTAATTGCCGCTCGTTCACTTGGTTTTGAAAAGTATTGAAGAATACGGCTTTTTTTAAGGAAAAACTAATCAGTGATTCAAACTCATATTGGGACTCTAAAACCATTGTGCAAAACCACGAAACCCAATCATTCACTTTTAGCGAATTTTGTGCTTCGTTCAACTTGTTATAGTAGTTGTCTCGATGCTTTTCAATTGTGGTGGAAATGCTAAATAGTACTGGGTTTTCCAAGCCGATGGATAAGGTCTTTTCTGCCAAAACTCACCCAATAAGACCGTTGTCATCTTCAAACGGGTGAATGCTTTCAAAATACAGGTGAGCTACGGTAGACTTTATTAAAGGGTTGATGATGTTTATTTGGTTAAACCATTCCACAAATTTCTTCACCTCGTTCGGTACAGCAGCCGACGGTGGAGCCTCAAAGTGTACCTTTTCTCGATCAACGCTCCCCGAAATTATCCGCATCGGCTCGGAATGATTCTGCCATTTCCCGACATCGTTGATGTACGTCCCCTGCATCAAGAGTTCGTGCCACGCAAAAAGCATATCTTCCGTTAGCGGTTGATTAAAATTTTCTCTTGAACTAACCAATAATTGAGCAAAACCCGCTGAGTGTCTATCTTTTATATGAAAACTTGGTGTATCATAACCCAAATTCTTTTTTATGGAAGAAACTAAATCAACCCGACTAATTACTTCTCCTTCAATGGCGGATGATTTGATGGCTTCATTGACTAATAAATCAATTAACGATTGCTGAGAAGTTTCTTCAGAAATATGGCTGAATTTTCCTTCGATGCGTCCAGTATTAATCAGAAGCTCTCTTATAAAGTTATTGAAAAGCCTCTCGTTAAACTGGAAAGCAGGCCAGCTCGACAAGCTCAGCTGGACACCTTGAGAATGTCAAACTGAGTTTGTCGAAGTTCCAACGGATGAATCTAAAACCCTCCCGATAATTATCGGGACTAAAATCAAAGTATTGTTTCCATTTTCTTATCTTCCAAAACGAATGGTTGATTATAAAGACGTTTACCTGTAGCTGCAAAAATGGCGTTGGCAATTGCTCCGCCCGTTGGTGGAAGAGCAGGTTCGCCGAGTCCGGTCGGGGAAATGCCGTTATCCACAAAGTACGCTTCGATTTCTGGCACTTCGTTGTAACGTATTAAGCGATATTTGTCGAAATTGGACTCGTTTGGTTTACCATTTTCAAACGTTAGGTTTCCGTACATGGCGTGACCGATGCCGTCGTTGATGGCTCCGTAAATCTGATTCATAGCACCACTTTGGTTGATGACAATTCCGCAATCTGTCACGGCGTAGACTTTGGAGAGGGTAGGTTTACCCTGTACCTTCTTCATTTCGGCTACTTGGGCAACGTAAGAGTTATGTGAGAAATAGACGCTAAACCCTTGCGAAACGCCTTTCTTTTTACCCCACTTGGCTTTGTCTGCTACCATTTTGATGGTTTCAATAAAACGGTCGGGTTCGTAGGTGATATTTCCCACTGGATTCGACTTTGCTTGTTCGAGTAAGTTTAAACGGAATTGGATGGGATCCTTTTTGGTGGTCATTGCTACCTCGTCCAAAAATGCTTGTTCTGCGTACGCTAAAAAGTTGGTAATTGGTGCCCGCCAATAACCCCAAGTAATTGGAGAATCATGCGAAGCAGATTCCATCAAAACGTTTGCTACGGCTCCCACGGGGAAGTTGTCTTGTTTGACAACATTGCCACTAAACATGCCAACGCCCCGCACGTGAAAACCAGTCATATTGCCTTGAGCATCTAACGCCGCTTTAAAGCGATAAGCCGCCGCTGGACGATAAATTCCGCCCGTCATATCGTCTTCTCGCGTCCATAAAAGTTTGATTGGCTGTTTGGTTAATGATGAAATCATCGCCGCTTCTTCTACGTAGCCATTATCCAGTCGTCTTCCGAAGCCGCCGCCCATTTTGGTTAATTCAAGTGTGATGTTTTCGGGGGGAATATTGAGTCGCTTCGCCACCATCCGTAACGCACCTTCGGGCGTTTGCGTTGGTCCGGCGAGTTCTACGCTATTACCTTTCACATGAGCGAAGAAGTTCATTGGTTCCAGGGGGTTGTGCGGTAGAAACGGACAACGGTATTCTGCCTCAACTACTTTGGCTGCTTCGGCAAAAGCTTTTGTCACATCGCCATCTTTACGGCGGACTGTCATTTCTCCGTCATTAAGTATTTCTGTGAAAATGCGGGCGTGGTCTTCCGAACTTTCTAAGTCTCTATCTTTCTCCCATTCAATTTTTAACGCTTTGCGGGCTTTCATTACTTCCCAAACGGAGTTTCCGACCACAGCGACTTTGTTATCAAACGACACTACGTCCGTGATTCCGGGCATGGCTTTCGCTGCTGTTGCGTCAAACGATTTGAGTTTTAGACCAAACGCTGGTGGACGAACTGCTTGAGCGTGTAGCATTCCTTCCCGTTTGAAGTCAATGCCGTACATCGGTTTTCCCATGATAACACCTTCGTTATCAACGCCTTTAATCGTTGCTCCGATGAGCTTGAAGTCTTCTGGATTCTTTAATTGTACTTTTTTCGGAGGAGTTAATAAAGCTGCATCATTTGCTAGTTCGGCGTAAGATAAACGAGGGCCATCTGGGTGCAGGCAGTATCCCTCTAAAGTTTTCACATCTGTGATGCCAATATTCCATTTTTTTGCGGCGGCTTCCATGAGCATATGCCGTGCGGTGGCTCCGGCTTTCCGCAGGCGTTCCCACGAATGCTTTATCGCTCCGCTTCCTCCGGTAAGTTGACGTTGGAAACGACTGTCTAGAGCGGCTTGCTTTACCGTAACTTGTTGCCAAGCAACGTCTAGCTCTTCTGCTACAATGAGCGGAAATGCGGTCTTTATTCCCTGCCCAATTTCAGGATTCGGAGAAAATATGATGATTTCCCCCGACGGGTTAATGGATAAAAAAGCGTTGAAATCTAATGCTTTTGTGGCGATTGGTGCATCAACCACCGTTGCTCCAAAAGCTTGATTAGCGAACCAACCAAAACCTAGTACTAATCCGCTTCCGGCGGTGGCGGCAGATTTCAGGAAATCGCGTCTGTTATGTTTGTTCATTTTTTATTAAGATTTGAGACCTTACTCTTCCGAATCCGTTGAGTTGGACCTGTATTATTTTTTTTGAAAGGTTGGAGAATTTCTCATTTCTCCGACCTAATCAATTACTTCATTTTCTCCGCGGCTAGTTTAACCGCTTTTTGAATGCGGTGGTAGGTGCCACAGCGGCAAATATTTCCCGTCATAGCAATCGAAATATCTTCGTCAGATGGGTTCGCATTTTGAGATAATAATGCCGATGCCGTCATCATTTGTCCAGACTGACAGTAGCCGCATTGCGGCACGTCTAATTCGTCCCAAGCTTGCTGTACTGGGTGCGAACCATCTTCGGAAAGCCCCTCAATGGTAGTAATTTCCATACCCGTAACCGCTGAAACGGGTAAAACACACGAACGAGTGGCGTTGCCGTTTAAATGTATGGTGCAAGCTCCACACTGAGCTATTCCGCAGCCGTATTTCGTTCCGACCATATCCAAGTGGTCGCGTAAAACCCACAATAGGGGTGTATCTTCGGCTACGTCAGTAGTGACGTTTTTACCGTTGATTTTTAGTGAATAGGTTGGCATATTTTTCGATGTTGTGTGTTCGTACCGATAGCTATCGGAAAATGTTAGCAAATAAAGCAGTTAAGTTACACTTTTACTGATTGATTTAAAAATAGTTATTGAAATCCACCACGTAGATGGTTAATCATTACAAATTTTATAATTTACTGGATGAAGGTATTAATTGAGCTTTTAAATCAGGATCCTGCATATCTTTATCAAGTGGGTACATGGGTCTTATGATTCTCTTATGTCCGAGACGTTCCAGATTTTGATCTACACCACCGGGGGTAAGTGCCATTATCCAGCCCGCCCGTATATCATATAACTCGGGTACTAAATAGCCAATCTTTACGACTACGATGTCGGTTTTTCGAGGGTTTAAGCCCAGTCTGGTGAAGTCAATTTCGTGGTGATAGGGCTTGCGTTTCTTCGTAACAATTACGTGGACACTACCAACCTTTACAACAACTTCAGTTTCTGCGTGTATATCTCCGTGATGGATTGCTTCTACAGTTCCGGATAGCTGTACGGGAGGAGCAAAACGAGCGTCAACTGCCGCTCCGGCAAGCCCATCCACCTTCCCTCCGATACCTGCTTCAATTGCTTTCTGTACAAATTCTGGTCCTGGGATAGATGCATAAATAAGAGAAGGTCCATTTTCTGATTTGAACTCAGGTCTGGCAAGGATTTCTTTTAGCGTCCAAGTCACATCTCCGGCTCCTCCGGCAGTAGGGTTATCCCCCATATCACTAATCATGAATGGTTTCTTTTGACTGGCGAGTGCCATTTCAAGGCTTTTTTCGAGCGAAGCAACGGGAGCAACAAACTCAAATTCTGCTCTTGCCGCCCAAAAACTCTCTGCCAAGTTTTCTGCCGCACTGATTACATTTTCTTTATCATCTCCGGTCACCATAACTACGGCGTGGTTTCGCGGTTCATCTGCCCAGGCGTATCCAATCCAAATCGCCGCATCAATCACCCCCTCTTGCTTGGTAGCTGGGTTCACTTTGGCGTATAAACTTTTCCCAGGTTCAATTCTGGTGCTTGTCATTTCTCCGGGTAATAATATTGGTACTGGAATCCATGCTTTATATGCTGGTTTCCCTTTACCGCTTTCAAGTCTCGCCAGTAAATTATCGACCGTTCTCTTTTTCGACTCAATAGCATCTTCATGCGGTGCCATGCGATAACAGGTAATCAAATCTGTGTTTTGGGCAAGTCGCCGGGAAACATTTCCGTGCAAATCCATGGAGGTAGAAATAAGGGTTTTCTCCCCAATCACTTCACGAACTCTAATAATAAAATCACCTTCGGGGTCGTCAAGCCCCACCACGCTCATTGCCCCGTGAATATCGAAGAAAAGTCCATCATAAGGAAGGTCTTTTCTGAGTAAACCTAAGGTCTCAGTCACCAATGATTCGTATGCTTCTCGGGTAACCGTTCCTCCTGGCAAAGCGTGCCCTCTTAACGTTGGAATCCAATTTGCTCGTTTCCGATCGAGTGAGTCCACAGATAAAAAAGGATAGTACTTAAATACATCATCTCCCCTTCGAGCAAGAAAAGCGTCTTCGTGTGAAAGTGCTGGTGAAAAGGTACTCGACTCAATGGCAAGTCCGGCAATGGCGATACGTGGAAGTTTCTCGTTTTCTTCCGCTAATTCCTGAGTCATTTGACTCATTCCAGTCGCAGAAAATAGTAGGGGCAAGACTAAGCTTAAAATTGTTTTTTTCATATTTTTTCAATGTCCGTTGTTAAATAGTGAGGGTTGGCGTGTGTAAGTGAGATAAAACCTTCTGAAATGCGGAAAGACTCCACGTAGCGTTAGGTGAATAATATTAATAATTGGGCGGAGGGAAGATACGTATTTGCGATGTGATTTGAAAGTCGTTGTGGAATGGAAGCGTATTTTATTTGTAGTTAGGCGTAAACTAGCAAACGTTACACGTCTTAATGAATCGTAAGGTTTTTAATAACTAATATTTTAGTTATATTTGAATTGTGAGTCAATAAGATTCTTGCCTACTATTATTAAAGATAATCAAGCCTTAGAAAAATGAGATTATTTTTAGCCAGTTTACTTTTCTTAATTACCGCAGTTACGCATGCTCAATCGTTTGATGAATTAGTTCAGGAAGGGTCTAAGTTATACGCCGAAGAAGAATATTCTGAATCTGCGAAGATATACAATAAAGCTTTCGAGAAACAAGAAGGCAGTGCAACGAATTACTACAACGCGGCTTGTTCGTGGGCGTTAGCAAATGATACTACCAACTCGATAAGGTACTTGCATCTCGCAGCAGATCAAGGCTGGAAAAATGTCAAGCACTTGCAAACTGATAAAGATCTGGTGCGTTTACATGCCGTTCAGGGTTGGGAAAGCATAATAAGTAAAGTACAAAACAACTTAAACGAGTACGAAAAGGACTTTGATAAACCCCTACAAAACCAACTCGAACAAATTTACGTCAAAGACCAGACACTGCGTCAGTTATACGGTGAAGCCGAGAAGAAATTCGGGAGGACATCTGAAGAAATGAAATATTTCTGGCAAGTAGTAAGTGAGCAGGATAGTTTGAATGAACTCGAAGTAATTAAAATTATAGAAGAGCGTGGTTGGGTTGGAACGAACGTAGTGGGCGGAAAAGCTAATATGACGCTTTGGTTGGTAATTCAACACGCTCCTATTGAAACTCAGGAGAAATACTTACCTCTGCTCGAGAAATCCGTAAAATCGGGGGACTCGCAGGGCAATCATTTGGCTTTGCTCGAAGATAGAATCCAGATGCGTAACGGGAAACCGCAAACTTACGGTTCACAAATTACCAGAGATCAGGAATCGGGAAAGCAAATTGTGTATGAAATCATAGATCCCGAATACGTAAATCAACGCCGAAAGTCTGTTGGTCTTGGGTCAATTGAAGATTACGTACAACGCTGGGATATCGACTGGACGGTTGAGCAGAAGGAGAGGTAGGGGAAATATTCGATACTGAGTTAATATATGCTGTATTAACTCAGTATCGAATGGAACTGCTCAATCATTATTAGTTATTATAACTCCCGTTTCTTTGTAAGAGTTTTCAACAAAAAGCTACTTTCTTTGAAAGAGGCATCTTATCTTGTTGTAGAATTTCAAATTTTCTATATTTCAAATAAGAATAAATTATGCCAAGTGAAAACTCCAATAATACTACTCAACAGCAAAAGCCTACTGAAAGTGAACAAGGTAAAGTTATTCCCAAAGTTGTTGTTGTAGAAACGTATGAGGTAGTTCAAAGAAGTGCTTCAGAGATTAAAATGCAGAAAAAATAAGCGATGATTATGACGAAAGGGTAAAACAAAACGAACTTTATTGATCTGTCTAAATTGATAGTTCTTTCTCTATTCCAGTAAATATTGTCTTCAATTCTTCTTTTATAATCTATAATTTCTGACAGCAGCATTGTTCGATGTGTATCTTTATTTTTTATCGTATCATCACTAAATATAAGATTTGAAATTAATTTGTCAGGCCTGCTTCCAATTGTGCAATAGCCTGTTGACAAGATGTTTTTAAAAATAAAGAAAGTAGGAAAAGCAAAATAAATTATTGATAAAGAAGCAATAGTAACTTCTATATTATAAGTGCCTTGGTAGGAAAAGTTTAAGAAAAAGTAACTAGTTAATGCTGTGAGTATAGTAGTGACGACTGCCACAATGTTATTAGATTTAGCAGTAGTGGAATCAAAATTCTTAGTAGTGTCATCTAATAGCTTTTCGGCTTGGGAGAAGATAAATTTTAAATCTTCTTCATTAATCAAGTTGATATTTGGTATTTGCTTGTACCATGGTAAGTCTTCATTCATATTAATGTTTGACTATATTCACGAATAAATTTAAGTAAAATACAAGTAAGAGTGTGTTTTGGAATTTAAACATTTTGCATTAAAGTAAGAACCAGCTACCTTGTTATCGACTAAAACATAAGGTAATGAAAACAAATTTCTCTGAATTCTC
>Ga0222709_1000256_pt1 | contig 15435 bp, 16 predicted proteins | sample AntAcemetage1692_FD_179822 | JGI IMG/M metagenome (GOLD analysis project Ga0222709, IMG submission 179822) | Saline water microbial communities from Ace Lake, Antarctica - #1692 | ecosystem: Environmental > Aquatic > Non-marine Saline and Alkaline > Saline | place: Antarctica: Ace Lake...
GACACTGGCCTGCGCGGTTACAGAACCCAGCGATTTTCTGGAGAGCGTTCCATTGCCGGAACAGTTGATTTACGCTACAGTTTCAAACCGTGCAAAACAGGGTTTTTTCCATTGCAAACAGGTATTTTTGTAGGTGGTGATGTAGGACGTGTTTATGTAGACAACGAAAACAGCGATAGATGGCATAACGATTATGGCGTGGGTTTTTGGGTAAACTCTGCCGAAGCGATAGGAGCAACCGTTAACCTTTTTCACGGGGAGGACGGTACGCGGTTTAGTTTTTTAGTAGGGTTTAGTTTTTGAGTCTTTATATTTATGATTGACAAACCAATCAATCTAAGTTCTCCGTCACACTAAAAAACGATATTTTCAACAAAACCGGACCTTTTACATTCTGCAAAAACCTTACTTTTGAGATTTAAAACGCATTTTTATGTTTAACAGGCGCGGGAGTATTGTACTTATAGCTTTAGGAAGTATTATTGTAATTATAGGAATTAGTTTGCATCTTTTTGAATTTGCAGGTGCAATGGGAATGATAGCCTTAGGAGCTATCGTAGAAGCGGTTGGAGCTTTCTTTTTTATGAAGTCCAATAGAAGTTAGTTAATTAGGAAATGCTGATTTTTGGATTCTGATGTCTACATTTTGAATCATTTTTTGGAAGATTAGTTTAAAGGTGAATACTCTTCCAATTTTTTAAGTACAATGTTAACGATGAATCAAGTATCGTTTCAATAACCAAGCCTTTGTGGCTCAAGGACGTTTGAAAATCTATTTGCTAATTGTAAGATAACCAAATAGGTATTGGTCCTGTAATGTAAAACGATTTAAAGTTTTCGGGATAAAAAGTAGTCGGTTTAGCGCTACGCGGTAAACCGACTACTTAAAGACAATAAGTACAATGTCGTAATTTTATTATGACCGTTGTGAATTACCGGTAAATCGCTGAAAGGTTTCCGCAATTGCTTTATTCCAATACAGATAAATCCCGTTTTCAAGTGCAGCCGTGAAAGATATAAGCTGTTAATGTTTTCAAATATAGAATTACAGCATCAAGTGCAATATATTTTTGCAAACATAACGTACTGGTGCGAGCGTATAGCACTCTAAACCTTCAAAATAGCAATTTTGAAAAGTACTCAAACTTGGAATTTTTACCTTGCAATTGTTAAAATATCCATTTTCGTCTTGCAAAATGAATGGTACTAATAATACATGAGACAACAATCAATGACGAATTTTAGATTATTGTTTGAGGTCAATTAATAATAAAACGCTTTACAGCGCTTTGTGATTATCCTCAGAATTCATACTCCAAGCGTCTAACATCCAGCTAGTTTTTTCTAATTCGCGTATGTATGCCCCTATGAGATCTATGGTTCCTTCATCTCCTGCATCACCGGCTACGGCAACTACATTACGCATTTGAGTAATAAGCGTTCCGTGGTCCTGAAGTAGGATTTTCACCATTTTGACATCAGTTAAAGTGCTTTCAGACTCTTTAAGTGACGACATTTTAAGGTAATCCGTGAGATTAGATACGGGCTGGTGGCGCAAGGTTAAAATGCGTTCTGCAATTTCGTCTATCTTTAGTTTAGCATCATCATACATAAGCTCGAACTTTTCATGAAGTTCAAAAAAAGACTTACCGACAACGTTCCAATGAAAGTTTCTCAGTTTCTGATAATAAACGTGGTGGTCGGCTAGGAGGATGTTAAGCTCTTGAACGGTTTTTTCGTTTTCTTTTTTATCGAGGTTTAAATAACCCATAGTTTTATATTTTAAGTTAGATCCTAATTTACGTAATAACAAGGGCAAAGCACCTTAATATAAGGTTAAAATATTGCAATAACTAGGTTTCTTGAATGACAAAAAAACATTCAAAACTTCGGTTTTCCAATTGCATCCAAAGCAACGGTGCAAAACCTCGGGCAAGCGATTGCTTAACATCTTCACAGATCTCGGTAAACTTTCTTGGGCTATCGATTACATGTGGTTTCATTTTCCAAGCATATTTTTCGGGCAAAAAATAGGCGTTTGCAGTTTCCGCTTTCGCGAAAGCGGAATAACACATATAATAACCTGCAATACATTTTTTATTTAGGTACTTAAAATCATGTTGCCAAAGTTCTCTGGGAATAAAAACATGGGCAAGAAAACACACTTGTTGTTCAACTTGGCGCACGTTTATGCCTAATGCGCCCAGCGATTCTTGTGCTTGTGGTGTGTACAATAGCGGGAGCTGGTGGGTTTTGAGCCTGTTTAATTTATAGATAAAATTATCGCGACGGTTGGGCCCAACATATTTTGCAAGCTCGCTGTTAAAGGGTTCCTCTACGATTTTTTTAGACTCATGTTGTAGTGGGTCATAAAGGTAAAATTTGTAAACCAGTTCTACATGCAGCATTTTTTTGTTCCGTGTTTCGAGGATTATATAGTCCAGCTCCCCCAACGTCACATTTTCTTTAAAAATTTGCATGTTGTGTACAAGAAGCTCGTAATTAGTAGAATGTTCTACGCAAAATTTAAAAAAATATTCAGCACGCTTGCCCAGCACGGTTCTAGCAGGTATTACCGGTAATTCTAGTTCTTGCTCTTCCGCTGTGGTTAATGCAAACCTAAACTGTGACAACGTGAATGCTTTAATACCGCACAGACTACCGTTCCACAGGTTGCTTGTCTGACAAAATGCATTGAACCGGTTATAGTGTGTCATATATAGCCGGGTCTTTAAAGCACTTTAATCCCTGGCTTTTTAAATACGCACCAGCGCTTGGGCCTTCATTGAACAACAAATCTAGCCCAGAAAGGGGTTGTAAAAAGTCAAATTTCTCTTGAAACACCTGCATGTAAGGTTCTAAATGCAGTAAAGGTTTGGCCTTAGCTGTTATTAAGCTGGTTGCTGTGGGATTTGACGCGTAGCCGCCGCAAATAGTTTGTAAAGCGTTAATGTGTAATCTTTTAAATAAATAACGGGCTGTAAGTAAGTTCCAGTCTTGTAATTTTTCAGGAACAGCTGCATAGAGTTCTTGAATCTCGTGAGCATAATAATCGTAAAAGGGGCTGCTTCTATAAGCGCTTTTAATACTTTTAAGGTGGTTGCTTATCCATAGCTGACTGTGGTCTATAGCCACAGAGGCATAAGGAACAGAATGTGCAATTTTACTATGTGTTATTGGAACTTGTAAAGATAGCCTGCCATTTGCAGCTGCTATGTAACAACGGTTTCTATAAGTCTGTTTAACGAAGCTATCATGCAAATCCCAACTTATTTCTTTCGTATGGTAGGCATGCACTAGCGATACCACATCCATAAAATAAGAAGGATGCAATATTAGTTTCATGACTTTTTATTTCCCTTTTTCTTTTTAAAATAAGCACTTATACCAAAATATAATACGAGCGCGATAACAAAATATAAGAAATACGAGATAGGTTTGCCAGCACCGTTAACGGTGGTAAACAAGCGCTCGGAACGCAAACCGCTTGGGAATCCTTTATTAGGATCATAGCTCAACCATATAAACACGGGCTTTCCTACCACGTGGGAGTAAGGCACGTAACCCCAGGCGCGGCTGTCTAAACTGTTGTGACGATTATCACCCATAAGCCAGTAATAATTTTGTTTGAAGGTGTATGTTGTTAAAGGTTTGCCATTCAGCAGTACGGCTTTGCCTCGTAATTCTACAGTGTTGTTCAGGCCTATTTCTGAACCTTCATAGGTCTCTAAAATCTCTTTGTAATAAGCAATGTTATGATAGTTTATGCCGGTCGTCACGCCCTTAGCAGGTATCAAAAACGGCTCCATGTTATCGTTGTTATTAGGATAATGGCTATCGAACGGGAATTTCGACCGATCCCAAAATCCAGGGTTTTTGAGGGATTTATTTAGGTTTAGAATTCCTTTTTCTTTACGCAACATCGCAGCAGCTTCGTTTGTTGCAGCAGCGATAAAAATAGCGTTTTCACCTGTTTGGTTGTTAACGCCTTGCTGCACGCCGTCCGTAATATTAAAACGCTCAGGAAAAGTAGCTTCATCTATTTGTGTGCCGTCGGTTAAACCGTAATAAGAATGTTGTAGCCGTGCTCGATCAGACAATTTAAGCTGGAAACCGTTAATGTGCACATCGCCATTTATAATGGAAAGCGTGTCGCCGGCTATACCTACACAACGTTTTACGTAGTTAGACTTTTTATCTATGGGTTTGTAGTGGTACTTTCCATCATTGACAGGGAAACTGTTTATAGTGTCTACGGGCCAGTTAAACACAACTATATCGTTTCGTTGCACGCTGCTGTATCCTGGTAGTCTCAAATAGGGTAGTTGCGGATTGTCCAAATAACTTTTCACACCAGCTATAGGTATGGTATCATGAACCATGGGTAACGCTACTGTGGTCATAGGAAATCGTGGGCCGTAATGCAGTTTACTTACTAACAGGAAATCACCGGTAAGTAAGGTCTTTTCTAACGATGGTGTCGGGATAATAAACGGTTGTATCGCATAGGTATGCACAATGGTTGCAGCGACTATTGCAAATAAAATTGAACTGGTCCATTCTCCAGCTGCGGTGCGCGGATGCAGATCTCTATTTTCTATATGTTTAAGAGCTAAGAAATAATTTACATAGTACAAATAAAGGCCTAGAGTTATAATTACTAGAAAGGTATCTTTAGGTTTGTTATAACCAAAACTGCGTAATGCTTCTACCCATATTACGATAAATATGACGATATTTACAACAGGTAAAAACAACAAAAACACATACCACCACGGTCTGTTTAGTATTTTTAAAAATATAACAGCATTATATAAGGGTACTATTGCTTCCCATCCTTTCCTGCCTGCGGCTGCGTACATTTTCCAGGTTCCTGCTGCATGTATTACTTGCAGTAGTATAAAAAACAAAATCCATCCTATCCAACTCATTTTTTCTATTTTCTATTAATTAGGCTTTGCAGCCTGTTAAATAATTATCAACTATATATTAACAAGCACTTTAAAAGTATATTTAGCCATTGACTATCAACTTTACTCAACTGCTGTGATAAACTAAGTACAGGTTTAAAAGGTTGCGTTACTTTAAAAACAGGACATCTTTAGCGTTTTGCTTCTTTTTGGGGTTGAGGCAACAACATTTGGTATTAATGCTCATGGCTTCATTTATATTATAATCCCAATACGTTTTTCATTGTGAACACTCCTTTTTTGCCAGCAATCCACTCAGCTGCTATAATAGCACCTATGGCAAAACCTTCTCTATTATGTGCGGCATGCTTAATTTCTAAAGTGTCTGTGCCGCTTTTGTAGCTAATTATGTGTGTTCCCTTTACGTCGTTTTCACGCAATGCTTCTATTGCAATACTGCTATCTGTCGAGTCTTGACCCAAATGCCAGGCTATTTTATTGCTATTGTCTATAAGGCCTTGCGCTAGGGTTATGGCCGTGCCACTTGGTGCATCTTTCTTTTCTAGATGGTGTATCTCAGTCATTTGCACGTGATACTCTGGGAAACCTGCCATAATATCTGCGAGTTTCTCATTGAGTTCAAAAAAAATATTCACCCCCAAACTAAAGTTAGACGCATGTACGAGCGCCCCGTTTTTAGCTTTTACCAGTGCGGTTATTTCTGCTAATTTGTCATTCCAACCTGTTGTTCCACAAATAGTAGGAATACCTTGAGCGATTAAAAACTTGAGGTTATTTACCGCGCTTTCTGGGCTAGTAAATTCGATGACCACATCAGCCTTTTTGATGTCCTCCATAGAGTCGTTTCGACCCACACGGGTTACTACGGTATGACCGCGCTCCTCTGCCACCTGCTCTATGGCATGTCCCATTTTACCGTATCCTAAAAGTGCTATTTTCATATGTTTAAAAGGTATAACTTATAGCAAATCCACTTGCAAAACCGTCCCCAGACTGCCTATAGTCAAAATAGGGGTTTACAGACAAATTGCGATCTACATTAAAATTGCTCAAATGGCCATCTACGTTTGCTTCTATAATTTGCAGCATATAAAATGCTGCGGTAACAAGCAAGCTCAGTTCTTTATTGCGCTGTGAAGTTTGTTGTGCACGTTCTAGCGCTAGGGTAGAAATAATAGGTGTGCCGTCATCCCTTGAGAACTCATCGTTTGTGCCACCTGCAAGCCTTATTTTGAAAGCATTACGCAAGCGGTCATATTCTTTATCGTTTTGCAAATACACAAAAATACCACCTCCTAAAGCACCATAAACAAAAGGTAGTTTCCAATAACTCTTGTTGTGCATTTGTCCTAAACCTGGTAAAACTGCACTGTAAAATGCAGAACGCGCAGGCCTGTTTGGATCTTCGAGTTGCCTGATGCTGTCCGTTACTATAAGCAGCACGTCCTTATTAGGATTTAAAGTTTTGTCACCATTTTGCGCCATAGCAAAACAGGTAACTAAAAAGAAGAAGATATGGCAGCGCTTATTTCCCATTAATAAGGTCCACGATTCGTTGGAAATCTGCTCTGGAGGCAAATGATATGGTCATTTTTCCTTTGCCACTTGCCGCCATGCTAGTTGCAACTTGCGCATCTAACTTTGCAGTCAGTTGTTTTGTAGCAGTTTCTATGTGGTCAGGAAGCAGTGTTTTGCTTGCTTTTCCTCCTTGTCCAGCGGGCATGTTTTGCGATAGCATAGCCGTTTTCAAGTCTTTTACCAAGGATTCCGTATCACGCACCGACAAAGCGTTTGCGAGTATTTTCTGGTAAATATCGATCTGTAGGTCTAGACTTTCTAAACTTATCAGCGCACGCCCATGTCCCATAGAAATAAATCCGTCACGCATGCCTGTTTGTATAATAGGATCTAGTTTGAGTAATCGCAAGTAATTAGTTATAGCGCTGCGGCTTTTACCTACACGCTCACTCATTTGCTCCTGGGTAAGATTTATCTCATCGATTAAACGCTGATAGGATAACGCAATTTCTATAGGGTCTAAATCATGGCGTTGAATGTTCTCTACAAGTGCCATTTCTAGCGATTCCTGATCGTTTGCAATGCGCACGTAAGCAGGAATGGTCTCTAGGCCTAACAGTTTAGATGCACGACAACGGCGCTCACCAGATATAAGTTCGTACTTGCCGAAACCCTTCTTACGGACTGTAATAGGCTGTATAACACCTAGTTCTCTTATAGAAATGGACAGCTCGCGCAGGTTCTCTTCATTAAAATTTGTACGTGGCTGAAAAGGATTCATATCTATATCTGCCAAATTCAAGTCTATAACATTGCCCACAATTTGAGATGCATTCTTGTCATGTGCGTTGCTGATATCGTTAGATGGATCTTTTAAAAGAGCAGATAAACCGCGTCCCATTGCTTGTTTTTTAGTTGCTTTTGCCATGTGTATTAGGCGTTTTTTAAAATTAATTCATTTGCAAGACTCAGGTAATTCTCAGAACCTTTACTAGATGCGTCAAAACTTATGATGCTTTCCCCATAAGACGGCGCTTCACTTAAACGCACATTGCGTTGTATAATCGTTTTAAAGGTGAGCCCTTCAAAATGCTGGTTCACCTCTTCTACAACCTGATTAGATAAACGCAAGCGGCTGTCATACATAGTAAGCAGCAGGCCTTCTATGTCTAAATCTGGGTTGTGTATTTTTTGAACGCTTTTAATAGTGTTTAGCAGTTTGCCCAGACCTTCGAGTGCAAAATATTCACATTGTATGGGTATAAGTACGGAGTCACTTGCGGTAAGTGCATTTAGCGTGAGCAAGCCTAAGGATGGCGCACAGTCTATAATGATGTAATCATAATTATCTTTAATACTGACAAGTGCCTGTTTCATCTGGTACTCTCGCTGGTCTACATCTATAAGTTCTATTTCTATCGCAACCAGGTCTATATGTGCAGGTATGATATCTAAATTAGGCGATTCTGTGCGTACGATTAAGTCTTTAGCTCGAACAGCTTGTTCTAATAGCTGGTACGTACCGTTTTCTATGGAGTCTACGTCAAGACCTAGACCCGAGGTCGCATTTGCCTGAGGGTCTGCGTCTATAAGCAACACTTTTTTATCGAGAACGCCCAGCGATGCAGCAAGGTTAATAGCAGTGGTAGTCTTGCCTACGCCGCCTTTTTGATTTGCAATTGCGATTATTTTACCCATGGAATGGTTAGAAGTTTTAATGCTGCTAAAGTACCCATTTTACATCGTATTTTGGTGCTATTTGCGCAGCTTTTGTCAACGGTATTTAACAAGCAGCTTTATTTATTGGGCAACGCACTAGACACTAGCACTGTTCTATACTTACATTTGTGCCATGAGCAAGAAACTACTAATTATAGGTCATAACTGGCCAGAGCCACAAAGCACCGCAGCAGGAACAAGAATGATGCAGCTTATTAATGTTTTTCTAAAACAAGATTATGCAATCACCTTTGCTAGTGCTGTGCCGCTTGAAAAGGAGGATAGTAGCCTAGAAAGCTTAGGTATTAGCAAAACACAAATCGCATTAAACGATGCAGGCTTTGACGCGTTCGTAATAGGTTTAGACCCTACCATCGTTCTTTACGACAGGTATATTACAGAGGAGCAATACGGCTGGCGCGTGTACGAAAACTGCCCGAATGCCTTGACCATTCTAGATACAGAAGATTTACACTTTTTACGCAAAGCACGTGAAGATGCCGTGGTAAAAAAGCTAGAGTGGAACGATGACATGTTGTTTTCCCAAACTGCTAAAAGAGAGCTCGCAAGCATTTTGCGATGCGATGTATCCCTTATCATTTCAGAATTTGAAATGGAGTTGCTTATTACTGATTTTAAAATAGATAGCATACAGTTGCTATACCTTCCTTTTATGTTAAATGCAGTGAGTAACGAGCAAGCAGCTGCTTGGAATTCCTTTGAAAACCGCGCGCATTTTGTAAGTATTGGAACTTTCATGCACAAACCCAATATAGACGCTGTTATTTTATTACATAAGCACGTGTGGCCGCGTATAAGAAAAACCATGCCCACAGCACAATTGCATATTTATGGTAGTTATGTTACCTCGCAAATAATGGAACTCCACAAGCCCTTAAACGGATTTCACGTACTCGGACAAACAGAAAATGCATTAGAAACTATAGCAAACTACCGCGTGCTTCTTGCGCCATTGCGCTATGGCGCCGGCCTCAAAGGCAAACTTATGGATGCTATGCTTAGTGGGACGCCAGCAGTAATGACACCAATAGCTGCTGAGGGTATGTTCGGTGACATGCAATCCTGTGGATTGATAGAAGACGATCCAGCTGCATTTGCCCAAGCTGCAATTAAGTTGCACGAGCAAAAAGAAGACTGGCATAATGCGGTTCAAAACGGTTTGCAGGTCATAAATGAACGTTTTGAGCTCTCCGCTTTCGCGAAAGCCTTATTCTCGACAATCCAACTCATACAAGCAGACCTTACGGCGCATAGAAATAGTCATTTTATAGGAGGCATTTTGCACCACCACACTCTGCAAAGCACAAAGTATTTAAGCAAATGGATTACAGAAAAAGAGCGTAATAAAGAAATGTAATCGTCATCCTTAGGATGTCATCGCTTTGAAACCTAGGGATTTTTGACAAAGAACCTGCCTTTAGGGACTGTAGATAATAGTAATTAAAAAATACGTTAAGCTTTAGAAATACAACTTATTAAAAGGGAATGGTTTGTTATTAAAAGGCTCGCTGTTTAGTTGGTAGTACTAGACAAAGAAGCTTGGAGTTAATAAAGCTTAATACATACAAAAAACAGTAAGAGTATAGTAAATCAGTAATTAAAGTTTCATTCTCGTATTCGAAAATAGGCTTAATTAGTCATAATTTTTAACCAGAAAGTTTGTAACAAAGTGGCACGCGAGCTGGTCGTTTATTGAAACAGAGTTAACAGGAAACCATAAACCGGCGTTCTGTGTTTCTTGTGCATTACTAGGTAAACAAAGTATTTTCCTGGCATTTTTAGTTTAACGAAATGCTCATTAAAAGGAAAACCTTATCCATTTAAAACAGCAAAGACAAAAGGCGTATTGCGTTGTTACAAAATCCCTATTTCATATTGAAAAAGGTGTCGAACCTGCAAGTCAGTAGTCTGCAAAAATGGCACGTTAAGAATTAAAGATAGTCAGCCTATTAATGACTGGCACTTAGTTAGCCAGCATCCTTGTGTTGCAGTCAAAAAGGTTCATCTCTTCCATAAGTTCTGCAATACCTGGCGGTAACAGTGCATTCCAGCCTGGTTCTCCGGCTTCTATCATACGCAGTACTTCCCGTGAGAAAATATGTAACACCGTTGGGTCAAAATCTTTTATGTTTATGACACGGCCGTTGTATTTAAAGAACTTGTAGAGTTCCTTCATACGCGGATGCACTTTTAAGTTTTCGCTGCTTACCAACTCGCCAGTCTCTTTGTCAATCATCGGGTACAGATACACGCGTAAGTCTTTAAAGAACAACTTGCCAAAAGCTTCCAGAATACCACCGCTTAAATGCGTATAGTATTTTGTATCAAAAATGTCTATGAGGTTATTTACACCCATAACCAAACCTATGCGTTCCTTGGTGTAGTTATTAAAATACTCAACTAATCTATAGTATTCTTTGAAGTTAGAAATCATTACGGTTTGTCCGAGTGAGCAAAGTAACTCTGCGCGGTGCAAGAAATCTTCTTCGTCTATCTCGCCGCTGGCTTTAAGGTTCGACAGTGTAATTTCAAAAATAGTCTCCATTTTATCTTCACTAACCTTACCGCTCTTTAAGAACATTTTTTTTGCAGTTTGGTACATATCCATGTTTACTTTAGTAACAGGCCTAAAGCTTCCTCGCAGCGCAAGAACATTTTTTTTGTATAGTATTTTTGCACTTAAAATATTGTACCCGTCTGGGCCAAACATAACGGCTTCTGTCATCTCGTTTTTAAGTAACTGCAAGCTCATTAGGCGATTATCTACATGCTCAAATCGCGGTCCAGAAAAGTTAACGAGGTCTATTTCTATCTTGTCCCTATCCAAGTGATCGTAAAGATATTTAAGAAGTTTTTTCGGCTGGTCATGTTTGTAAAACGCTCCATATATAAGGTTTGTGCCTAATATACCCAATGTGTTTTGTTGTAATTGTGCCTCACGTTCTTTAAAACGTACGTGCAGTATGATCTCAGAATACTCCTCACCGGGCGCAGCTTGAAATTTCATTCCTACCCAGCCATGGCCTAAGTATTTTTTTGCAAAATCTACTGTTGCAACCGTATTTGCAAAGGTGAAAAACAACTTTTCTGGATGTTTTTCTCTGGAAATGCGGTCCTCGATCAGCTGGGTTTCATGTTGTAGCATACGTCGCAAACGCGCCTCGGTTACATAACGGCCATCGTCTTGTACGCCATATACCGCGTCAGAAAAGTCCTTATCATAGGCACTCATAGCTTTTGCAATTGTGCCACTCGCGCCACCAGCTCTAAAAAAGTGTCTTACGGTTTCCTGCCCTGCGCCTATCTCGGCAAAGGTTCCGTAAATATTTTTGTTTAAGTTAACACGCAACGCTTTACTGTGTAGGGATGGCACTGATTCAAAATCGTTGTCTCCAGGAAGTGATAAACCCATTGCTCTTAATTTGTGTTTTCACAAAGGTACTGCGACTAGGGCAAAGAATTAAAAAATATAGCTACTTTTAACCCTAAATTATAGATTTGAAAATAACCATTCTAGGAACAGGAACATCGCAGGGCATACCGGTTATAGGTAGCGATCACCCAGTATGCCTAAGCACAGACCCTAAAGACAAGAGACAACGCGTAAGCGCCTTGATAGAAACGAATGGTAAAACATTAGTAATAGACTGTGGGCCAGACTTTAGAAATCAAATGCTCTCAAATAATGTAAAGCATCTGGACGCTTTGCTTTTTACCCATGAACACGCGGATCATACTGCCGGACTGGACGATCTACGACCTTTTTATTTCCGTCAAGGCTTTCTACATTGCTTTATGACTGCACGTGTTCTGAACTCATTAAAGGAACGTTTTGGATATATTTTTGCTACAGAAAACAGATATCCTGGTGTTCCAGACTTGGATATTACGCTATTTGACACCGATTCCTTTTTAATAGATGACATAAAAGTCACTCCGATACTTGCCGATCACGGTTTTTTACCTGTTCATGGTTTTAGAATTGAAAATTTTGCCTACATGACAGATGTAAAAACGATCACCACAACTGAACTTGAAAAACTAAGCGGACTTGATGTGTTAATAATAAATGTGTTGCGCGACGAACCCCACAAAACGCATCTTAACAAAAAAGAAGCACTGGAACTCATCGAGGTCTTAAAACCTAAAAAGACATATTTCACGCACATAAGTCATCATCTAGGTTTTCACGCAGCAGTGGAAAAAACGCTACCAGAAAATGTACACCTAGCTTACGACAACTTAGTAATTAACATATAACATGAAAAAAAGCCTGTATCTCTATTTATTTTTATCTGTATCCCTTATAGCGCTCATTTTATACATAAACGGCAGGAACATGCAGCAAGCGCTCGTAGATCAGGTTATGGCATTACGCAAGGAACGCGACAAACTCAATACCAGACTAACGGCAGCACAACTAAACGCAATCGATACAGACGTGTTTACTGTTAAGGGTAACCAAGAAGCTCTTAATTATTTTGAAAACACCAGTTTAGACTTAGTAAACTTAGAGGCAATAATTTTTGACGAACTTCTAGAGCTTAATGCAAATAAGGGAGGTAATATACTTGTACCCTTCATAAGTGATGCAAACGGTTATCGTGTAAATGATATTAAAGTCATTAATCACAAATGGGTGCTCGCTAACTTTTCAGATACAAGAAAATGGGGTGAGATGTTGCTTGTATACAACATAGATAATCAGAATAAAATTACTTTTGAAGTTGCTAAATCCATACTCTACAATTCTCACCGTTAGTGCTTTACAAACTAAGCCTCTAACCAAGATTTCATATCCTGAAAGTTTTCGCCAGAGACGCTGTGACCTATGGGATAGTCTTTAAAAACATAACGACCAGTTATGCTTTCTAAAAATGCAGGTGCTTTTGCAGCCCAAGCATAAGGTACGACTTCATCCATAGTACCGTGTGAGATGAAGTATTGAGGGGTTTCGCTCTTGCGAAAGTGCGTTTCCAGAGATTCTTTGTGCGCTATGATATCCTCATTTATGTAACCACCCATAGCGATAACTTTCTTAAATACTTGTGGATACGAAAGGCTCAATGCGTAAGAAAGAATCGCGCCTTGACTAAATCCTAATAAGTTAATGTCTTCAGGATTAACAGGGTACGCTTCACTTAATTCTTTAATGAAACGCAAAAGCAATTCCATACTGTCACGTGCTTGATCGTTATCACTAAATTTACCGCCTGCAGTATCAAAGTTTATGGCATACCACGCAGCACCGGAAGGTTGCATGTCAAAAGGCGCACGAGCCGAAACGATAAAATAATTACTACTTATTTCTGGGGCAAACGAGAACAAATCGTCTTCATTGCTGCCATAACCATGCAACAACAGCAAAAGCGGTGCATTAGGTTGTGCGGCTGGTCGTATAAGGTGCGTAAGTGTGAGGTCTGTGCGTGCTGTCATGAATTACTTAATAAAGTTGAAAAATTCTTGAAAATAATGGCCTATAAATGGTAACGGTTCTTGCTGATTTCGCAACGCACTTAAAAAGCCTAAAGCTGCAAGCAACACCATAAAACTTATGAGCAGCAGGGCGATAAAACCACTAGGGACAGCACTTGCAAAAGCATTCATTAAAATAGAAATGAGTGCAATACCAGTCATTTGTCTTAAATGAAAGGAAGCAAAAAGATTTTCCTTACCAGAGTTGTAGAGTATGGCGGCTACGAGTGAAGCTATAAAGAATATGACATGTACATAAAGTAGCAAAGCAGTTGCATAGCCCAGAAGTGCTATTTGTTTTTCGTCTTTAGAAATCATGAAGCACCAGTTTGTTGTTGTTATAGATTCCGATTATGTTACCAGAGGTCTTAACACCCACTAGCGCGCTATTTTTTGCAGTAGAAACGATTTTTTCTTTTGAGAACCTGCTCTTTCCAGCCGTTGTAAAGAAGGTCAGGTTTGCTGCAGCACCTTCTTCTATAACAGGTCTAAGCAGCAAAAAAGCCTCGTAGGCATTTGTAAGCATCGCTACGGTAAGTTTTGTATCTAGAAGCTCGTTTAGTACGCAAAAGGTGCTTTCTAACCCGACGGTCCCAGCAGTTGCGTAGTCAAATTCTAAATCTTTTTGCTCTATGGTAAGAGGCGTATGGTCGCTGGTAATCATATCCACATTTCCTTTTAGTACTTGTTGGACCAACTGTTCTCGGTCAGCGTTACTGCGTAACGGTGGCTGTGTTTTGTAATTTGCATTAAAATCGGCGAGGTTGTCCGTGCTGCACACCAGATGGTGTACACTCACGCTGCAGGTTACTGTTGCCATTTTTTTTGCAGCGGTTATAATTTTCACGCCTGCTGCGGTGGTTACGGTAGGTATGTGCAATCTGCCTTGTGTGTAGGTTGCTAGTGCAAGATCACGGGCTATTTGTATTTCCTCGGCAATGCTGGGTTGCGTGCGCAAGCCTAAATGGGCTGTTGCCATATCCTCATTTACTTGACCGTTGCTGGCAAGCGATTGCTCCAGCGGATACGATTGTACGATACCCTGAAATGTTTTTGTGTACTGCAAACCTAGCTTAAGAAGTTTTGCGTTTTTTATAGCACGTTTGTAGTCGTAAAAAGATACAGCACCTGCTTGATGCATGTCATAAAGCTGTGCATGGTGTTCGCCTACTTGGTCTAACGTGAAATTCCCAATAGGCAATACGTTTACAGCTGAACCAGCGGTTGCGTTTTTAATAAAATCTATACCAGTCCTGTCTTGTGGGTTAGGAGCATTATTTGCATTTAGCATGATGCTTGTAAAACCACCTGCTGCTGCTGCCTCTAAACCGTTTGCTATGGTCTGTCTTTCTTCAAAACCGGGTTCGCCAAAACTCACACTGCTATCTATAAATCCTATAGAAACGTGTAGGTCTTTGTGCTCGATAACACGAGCGCCGTCTTGTACGATGTCGCTTGCTATACGCGCGATTTTACCGTTTTTAATAAGGATATCGCGCTGCTTCCCGTGCAGCTTGTTTCGGTTGTCTATGATGGTCGCCTTTTTCAGTAAAATCATTTAACGTATTTTAATATGAGCATTTCACAAATTAAGAAAAATAATGCACCCATGACAAAATATTTCCAGAACGGTTCAATATTGTCTTCTTGGGTTAACTTATATAAAAGGTCATCTAAATTTTCTGATAAACCACTGCCCAGTTCTTTTGCGGTGAAGTATTCTTGTATATTTTCGGTGCGTGGGCTGTTAAAGCTGAGTGTGCCCATAACT
>Ga0222709_1000257_pt1 | contig 15351 bp, 13 predicted proteins | sample AntAcemetage1692_FD_179822 | JGI IMG/M metagenome (GOLD analysis project Ga0222709, IMG submission 179822) | Saline water microbial communities from Ace Lake, Antarctica - #1692 | ecosystem: Environmental > Aquatic > Non-marine Saline and Alkaline > Saline | place: Antarctica: Ace Lake...
ATCCAAGTAAACCGGGAATAATAAGCACCACAATGGCAAAGTATTGTTCCTATGAAAAAAGAAAAAAAAGATCAAATTATCAGGAGGATCTCAGAACAATCTATGCTTAAGTTAACGCCAATGCCCAAAGGGCATTCTTAATTGAATAATATTTCGAAAAAATCTTTTTTTGTAAGCCCTAAACCGCGCAAGGCATTTTTGATAATGAATTCTGGAACTGGATCCACGTGAGTCTGAACTACTATCGGTCTTAGAAGATCCTTTCTGGAGTATATATTGTGCCCTCCATTAGTTCTGATTTTTTTACATCCTGCTTTAATTAAAAATAATTCGTAATCCGCAAGAGAAACGTTTCCCAGTTTCTGAGTTGACATGTTTCTATTTTAAAAAGCTGGAATTAAAAGATCTTGATTGTATTTATGAAAATTTTTTGTTTGTAGAATATTTTCAAGTTCACGATTAGATTTTAACATTTCTGTTAAATCTGGGCTCTGAATTTTAGGTTTTCTCTTATTCCCCCCAATCTTCCAACCGTGGTTCTCTAGATCTTTTAAAAGGGTTTTTTTATTCATCCCATAACTGATGAATTCCTCAAGAACAATGTTAAATGATGCTTTTGCTTCTTCTTCATTATTGCCATAGCCTGACAAATCCAAGGCAGGAGAAAAAATTATGTGAGTTCCTTCTTCTACAAAATAGATTAATGACAATTCAGTCTTTATTCCGGTTTTTCCATCAGAATGGTTTCCAGAGAATTTTAAATCAGACATTGAGGGTTTCGCTTTCTTAGAAGAAGATTAGTAACCTTATGCATTACATAATTCTAACGCAAATTTACCACAGTATTTTTAATGTTAAATTTTACCAATGGTCTATTGGTCTCTTTGTTTTTTTAACTCAAAAAAATGCTTGTTTGTTCCATCACCTCGCACTAGTACCCTCCACTTCCACCTTTCTGGCTCCGCTGACTTGCTTTCGGAGATCCCGCTTCATGCACAGGTACTTGAAGCTGTCACTTGGATTGGTACTCCCCAGGGGAAGGCGATGGATTGGGGGCTTTTCGGAAATCTTGTCTTTGGTTTCGATCGTGGATCCTTTGGCAGTGACTTTCTTCTTCATCCGGGCATCCTGTATGCTGCACCGCAAGGGCTTGTAGTGATAGAAGTCGATCCTGAGCTTGGGTAGTTTGTGATTGAGTTCCGTAAGGGCCTCCATCATAAAGTTGTATTCTTCCGCCTGGTAGATATTCCCTTGGCCTTCACTCATAAGAATGAATTTCCAGCTGGTCTTTTTTTCTTCGTCATCTATTTTAATGGCGCGCTTCAGCTGCATGGCCAGATCTTGCCCGGACTTTGCGAATTGTTTGCTGTCCGTTTACACCAGAGGTTCATCGCCTATTCCTGCTGATGAGCATAGTACTTCAGAAACTTATCCGCCAAGTGTCGTACCCACTCTGAAGATAGGGTAAAGAGGAATTTAGTGCTGCGATAGTACTTGCCATCGTCCTGAGCCTGTGTCATGGAGATCATGTTTCCAAAGTCTACCTCGCGGTTGTGAAACTTCAGTATCCGACAGTCTTACTCATCATTCAACCCAAATTGTGCTGCCTAATCTACATCGGTACCATCCGTATACAAGTGGTTTTCCTGAGGATTGGCATAGAAGAGTTCGCCTTTATCGGGCTTGGGTTTCATCGATAGCACGGTAGTCTTGAAGTCCAGGAAGTCATCAGAGTAGGCATCCTCAAACTATTCGGGCGTGTGGATATCAACATTGACATAGACAATAGCGATGTGAAATATTGTATGGGCATCCTTATTCAGCCTGGCAGCTGTCCAGTGCTCTTCCCATCGCGCAAGTCTTCAGACTTATGCCCTCGGTAGATTATAACCTAAGGTAGCTATCGGGATTCGAAGTGCTTCGTGATTGTATCCGCAATATTATCGGGGTTCGAAAAGCGGACAAAAATCCTTAAAAGGACAAAAAATAGTATTAAAACTTTTAAAATTACCTAATATGGGGTATTTTTTCCAAGTTTTTTTCTCCTTAACTTTCTCTTAAACATACCAAATAGAATTATGAAAAATAAAACGTTTATTCAAAAAGCAGCTATAGCTGCGATTGAAATCCGGGGGGGGGCTTAGTTGCATCACTAGTTTTATAGAGGAAGAACCCTTAAAAGTCCTAAGTTCAGGAATTGAGATTCTTCAAGGTACCCTGAGAATTGATTCTTTTGACCGTATTGAAAATTTGATTACAGGTCGGGGGAAAATTCAATTTAAGACAAATCGATAAAGGATACTGATATGAAAACTTTGAAATTACTTCTACTTGGCATTATTTGGCTAGCTTCAAATGAACTCTCATTTGGGCAGAAAAATTGGGTAATCGAAGCAAAGGTAGGCACGGGAAATACAAACATCAATACTACTGGCAATTTTCCGGATTTGGCGCTAACAACAAATAGTCACACATTTATTAGTTTTGGAGTTTTGAAAAAACTAAAAAACAACTTTAGTATCGGTTTGGAAGCTGATAATTATAGGTTTCGTTCGGTTTATACGTTTTTGCCATTGGGAGAAGGAAGTGGTAGCCGAGAGAAATATTGGTCAATCGGACCGAAAATTCAAAAAGATATTTATCTAGTTCCCAAACTTGGCCTTAGTCTTTCTGCTGGATTTCATCTTACTCAAACTCATCCAAATGGAAATATTTATGAAGGAATATGGCAGATAACTTTGCTTCCAGGTGGAGGTCAACCAATACCTGTCTTATTATATGGCAATGAAGATATCCAGCAATTTACTTTTCATATAAAACCTGAAGTTGGCATATTCTACGATCTCACAGAATCCTCCAGAATTACATTTTCTTGCGAGTGGGGTATAAACTTAAGTCAGCCTGCCCTTGTCGTGAATTTGGATAGAATAGTATTCGAGGATCAAACCTTTCAGAATACGCATATATTCAATGGCAATTACTTCGCCGCCCAACTCGGTTATCGCTACTCATTCTAACCAACTATTTTAATACCAAAAAAGGCTGCCAATCGGCAGCCTTGATGTTTTAAACCTTTTTCTCATTTGTCAGCGTCCTGCGGATCGTATTGAGATTGACCCGGATCTCCTCAATACTTTCCCATTCGCGGCCATCTGTACCATGCTCGATTCCTACGTAGCCATTGAAGCCGTGAGACAGGACGATCTTCATCATTCGCGAATAATCCAGTTGTGTTTCATTGCCTCGATCATCCCATACAGTAGGCTTTAGACTCACACCTTTTGCATAAGGCATCAATTCATCCACACCTCTATAAGAGTCATAGCTAAATATCTTTCCTCCTTCGGTATTCATTCGGAAGTTCCCAAAATCCGGGAGTGTACCTGCACGCTTGTGGGCAGTCTGTCGGATCATTTCGGCAAGCCATTTACCGTTACTGGAGAATCCGCCATGATTCTCTATGATCACATTAATATCGAAGTCATCTGCAAACTCACAGAGCTGTCGAAGGCCCGAGCTGCATACATTTATCGCTTCCTGTTCGTCATCTTTGGCCGTAGAGTAAGGCACTGCCGTATAGGAATTCACCCGAATCGAATGACAACCTAGAAACTTTGCCGCCTCAACCCATTTTTTATGGTTTTCCACCGTTTGCTTCCTGCCCTCTGAAGTGGCTGCACCCAGCATGCCCTCGCCATCGCACATGATCAAGACTGAGGTGACACCTTCGCCATCGGCTCTGGTTTTCATTTCTTTTAGGTAATCCAAGTCTTTTGCCTTGTTCATAAAGAACTGATTGACATATTCGACTGCGTCAATATTGGCTTTCTTGGCAAGTTTGGCAAAGTCTAAGTGATCCATCCTTCCTGTAAATAGTGGTCGACTTAGAGACCATTCTGCTAAAGAAATTGGGAATAATTCATCTGCTGGACCTTTTGCCATGGCTAAACCAGGGAAGCCTAGACCAATGGCTGCTGCAGCCAGTCCGGTCGATTTTAAAAATTCTCTCCTGTTTTTCATATGAGTTATAATTTGATTTTAAAATACCACGTGGAATCTCGACTATCAAAAAATCATCTTAATGTGTGACGTTTTGGGTCGTGCTCGATTTCATGGTATTGCTGTTTGTTTGGTTTAAAAATTTAAGTAAAAATTATTATCTGTAAGCTCTTACCTCCAGTCACCGCGAAGGCCTTGTGCTCCACAACCAATACTGGCTACCGCGATCTGATCCGAAGGAGGGATTTGCCCCAAGCCTGCGATGACATTGGATGGAACTATGGTAAAAGAAGCTGCAAAGGTTGCAGCGGCAGAGTCATAAACTTTATTCGATTGATCAATTCAACATTTGACATGGAGCAGCTTTGGGAATAAAAATTTTAATTTAGTGCTCAAATACTTGAAAGCCAAATAAATCAGTCGAGAATACAGCTTTTTCGGAAGTCTTATTCCTTGATTATTCTCCAAAACTCTTTTTTCATTTTTTCAGCGTCAATGGAAACATAGACCTTGACCAGCCTTTGGAGGTTTTCAGGAGGGGATTGTACTTCGGCTATTTTAGACCATTCTGGATGTAGATAAGCTTCGACCAAAGCCAAATCCCACATGATCCGTGTTTTGTCCTGAGGATTCTGAATTCGCCAACGGTCGGCTAAAATCTTTTCAATTTCGATCGATTCATCTAAGGCCGCATAAGTCTCATCCCGGTCAAATTTCAAAGCAAAAGAAGTGGTGGTGGTCATGATATGGAATTCTAGACCTTCTAGATTTAGCAGATAGTCAAAGGCATTGAGGTCGCAGCGGATGTTGAATTCACTTTTGTTCCATGCGTTGGATTCAGGAGTGTACCAGCTTCCCAGTGAGTAGAGTCTGATTTTGGGCAAAATATCAGGTGCCAGTATCAGCGCTGTAGCGATATTAGTCATCGCTCCGAGCGTGAGAATATCCAGCTTTTCGCTGCCTTTCATCGCACGAGCTTCAGCTACAATCGTCTGTGCAGCTGGGGAATCTCGGGGTTCTTGTTGACCCCAAGTTCTGCCGATTTGCCTATCGGCACCTAGCGGATGCGGGATATCCATTCGATCCATCGCCGCTAGAATTTCTTCATTGAGTCGCTGACTTTCTTCAACTGGCCTCAATGTCGCAGCATCGTAGGCATTCCACTTTTCAAATACATTCAGATCAGCATTGTTGAAATGTGCAGAACTGATTCCGATCAAATTGATTTCAGTTGATTTCACCAAATATGCGATAGCATAGAGGTCATCCATTTCATTGCCAGTATCAGCATCCAGCCATACTTTTTGCTGGGCGAAACTGAAAAAGGGGATTACACTAAGGAGAATTGTGAAATAGAGGAGGGCGATTTTCATAAAGGTTTTTCTGGGATAAGTGAAAATACGAAATTTCCTCCTTGCTGACCTCAATTCCGGAAATTATGGAAAAAGGGATAACTTAAGGTTCAAGCCCAATTCAACCCATATGAAGAACCTGATTTTCAACCGCTCATTGCTCGTTATTTTGAGTGCCCTATTACTTTTCTCTTTTCAAGATGAACCTTCAAGAACTCTCGCAAAAGATTATCCCGTCCAACCAAATATCCTCTGGCTTGTAGCAGAAGATCTTTCGCCCCAGCATTTGGGAGTTTATGCTGGGACTGGAGGAAGCTCCCCAAACTTAGATTCATTGGCAGCAGATGGGATTTTTTTTACCCATGCCTATTCTACTGCGGGAGTCTGTGCGCCAAGTAGGGCGGCCCTGATCACAGGAGCCTACCAGACTTCCATCGGAGCTATGCATATGCGCACCCTGGGAATGTCCAAGAATGCTTTAGACGCCTATCCTCCCGGGCATCAATCGTATTCGGCTGTTATTCCTGAGAACATGAAAACGTATCCAGAGCTCCTTCGGATGGCGGGATATTATACCAGTAATAATTCTAAGGAAGATTACCAGTTTAAAGGCCCGGTGACCATGTGGGATGAAAGTAACAACAAAGCGCATTGGCGAAATCGAAAAGATCTGAAGCAGCCCTTTTTCTCCATTTTCAATTTTACCATTTCCCACGAATCTCAAGTATGGGCACGAGCCGACGAACCCCTTTTGGTGGATCCTGCGGATGTCTATATTCCGCCATATTATCCAGACGATTCCATCAGCCGGGCGGTGATGGCAAGATTCATTACCAATGCCATGCGAATGGATATGCAAGTGGGTGAGATCATCACCCAACTCAAAGAAGATGGACTCTATGAGAATACGATCATCTTTTTCTATGCAGATCATGGGGACGGGATGCCTTATGCTAAGCGAGAACTTTATGACCGAGGCTTGAAAGTGCCACTAATTGTGAAAGCCCCCTTTCTTGAAAAAGGAGGAACAGCTGAAGAATTGGTCAGCTTTGTAGATTTTGGGCCGACGGTTCTATCATTAGCAGGCGTGCAAATCCCTGAAAACATGCAGGGTCAAGCCTTTCTAGGTTCACAAAAAGGGCCTGATCGCAAATACATTTATGCTGCCAGAGACCGAATGGATTCAGAATACGATCGGGTGCGGGCTGTTTCGGACGGACGATATAAATACATCCGCAACTACATGCCTGAAAAGCCGAACTATCAAAATATCCAATTCCGATTGAGTAATCCATTGATGATTCACTTGCTTGAGCTGAATAAGGAAAATAAATTGGATGCCAATCAAGCCCGATGGTTTGCGCAGACTAAGTCTTTCGAGGAATTCTACGATACAAGTGTTGATCCTTTCGAATTCAATAACCTTGTAGCGAATCCAGAATATGCAGAAAAACTTGCTGAACTCCGGGCTGCCCATCTCAAATGGATTGAAGACTTTGGAGATTTAGGAGCAATGAATGAGCAGGAAATGGTCAAGAATTGGTGGGATGGAAAGGATACCCCTCCAGTCACTGCCGGCCCTGAGATTTCATTTCAATCTGGAAAAGTAACGCTGAGCTCAGCGACTAAAGGGGCCGCTATCGGCTATCGAAAATCGTCTTCGGACACTTGGTCTGTCTATCAGCAACCATTTGAATGGAAGGCTGGCGACTCACTTTATGTGAATGCGCATCGAATCGGATATGAGCCGAGTGAAGCGGTGATGGTGGTTAAGTAAATCAGATATAAGCTCTGCGAAATAATGCTTCGCTGAGATAGGCCTTCGGCGAAATAGAATTTGATGAATTATCTGCTGTAAGGCTATCTTTAAATTATCTGCTCGAAGAGCTATCTTTTCCTTAATGATATAGGGCTTTGGTGACGTAAATTAATCAGTAAATATTCTAGAAGTATCTTTGACAATAGATCTGTGAAAATCTGTGACCTTTTCTGTGATGATCTGTGGGAACTGTTTTGTCCTGTTCTTTCATACAAACTTGTCAGTTGGCAGACAGGTTTTGGTTAAAAAAAAGCCATAAGTTTAATCAATTACACGGAATTCCCTCCTTCGCATACTTCCCAAAGGGAGGTTTGATTCGATACTCTTCGATTTGTTTTGTGACATCCACATCTTCCATTTGATAGGTTGGGATGTACCGTACATTATCCCAATAGGTTGATTGGGGATTTTCAGCACGTAAATCTCCGGTAGTTTTCATCCAGTTTAAAAGTTGAGCTTTCATTTCGGATTTTGTTGAAGAAAATGCGGGATCATCGGCGAGGTTCTTCAGTTGGTAAGGATCATTTTTCACATCGTAAAGCTCGACTTCTGGCCGCTGACCAAAGCTTAATTCAAAGAAATCGGGCGTTCCCACTTTTGCTGTTCCCTGCATCTCCATGATCAGAAATTTGGTGATTGAGTGATCCACATCACCATACTGTCCGACCGCCTGATGGACGCTTGGATTTCCAGCTGGATTTCGCTCTGGCATAGGATTCCAGATGTAAAGATATTCTTGATTTCGGACGGCACGCATGGGGTAGGAGAGGTTGCCTTTTCGCACATTGGCATGACGCTCTCGCTCTAAATATACTTGATTCCGATCTTGCTTTTCTCCTGCCAAAAGTGCCCAAAGCGATTGCCCGGACATAGAATCTTGAGTCAATCCTGCGGCTTCAACAAAGCTTGGGGCAAAGTCCACAAAATTCACAAAATCTTGAATTACAGTTCCGGCTTTTACTTTCTCTGGCCATCGGATTGCCAAAGGCATTCGTGTTCCATAATCGTAAAGGTTTGCTTTTGCCCGAGGGAAAGGCATTCCGTTATCGCTGGTCATGACGATGATGGTATTATTCAGCTCTCCCATTTCCTCAAGCATAGCAATCAATTGCCCGGACTCCCGATCAAAGCGCTCGATCTCGAAATAGTAATCCAAGATATCATTTCTCACGCAGTCGTTGTCGGGGAAAAACCCCGGAACAACCACGTCTTCCAACTTCATTCCCGTTTGAATTCCGGTATTTGGTACATATTCCCGATGCGGATCAGTGCTACCAAACCAGAAGGTGAAGGGCTCTCCTTTCGGCCTTTCGGCTAAAAATGACTCAAAATCCTCAAAGCTTTTTCCTGCAGGATTATACTCAAAACCAGTCGTTTTATAATCTCCCGGCCCCCAGCCTTTGCGAGTGGAACCGGTCAAATAGCCATCTTGCTCCAAAATCTGCACATAGGTTGGATGGGCCTTTGGAAATTCGGACCAAAGATTGCCCCCCGCTCCATTTTGATGAGGATATCTTCCAGTTAAGACGCTCGCCCGAGAGGGAGAGCAGGAAGGGGAGGCGGTGTAGGCATTAGTGAATAACGCACCTTCCGCAGCCAGTCGATCGAAAGTCGGGGTCCGAACCACTTTGTCGCCATAGACTCCGGCATGAGGAAAGGACCAATCATCTGCGATTAGAAAGAGAATATTGGGCTGTTTGCTTTGTGCAATTCCTTGAAAAATAAAAACGTAACAGACTGCAAGAAGAAGGAGAAGATTTTTCATAAGCTTGGTGTAAATTGGAATTTAAGGGCTTTGAGGGGGGAATCCAATTCCATAGCTAATCGAGGAGCTTGTCGCTGACCTTTTCTCTCAAAAAGAATCTCGCAAAGACGCAGCGGCGCAGCGGAAAATAATATTCAATCAACTGGGTTCGGTGATTTTCATATGTAGTGCTCTTTGAATTTGGCTTTTTTTTCCTGCAGATCCACTTAGATTAAATACCCAGATTTACACAGATAAAAATAGAGGAGCTTTCTAAGTAGCCTCTGATTGTCTCGGCAAATATCTATGATCTTTTATATGTTGATCTGTGGGAGCTGTTTTATTATATTTTTTCCTATAGACCTGTCTACTAATGTATAATTTTGAGAGATTCCAAGGGTTATTATCCACTGCGTCAACCTGAGAAATATTGGCCTTTTACTCTAAAATCAACAAATTAGCTATGCTTTTGGGACCTCCTCGAAGCAGATTTAAATCTACCTTTTCGCCAATTCCTTTGACTCTGCCTTTCTCTGAAAACTGCCAAATTAACCAGTAGTTGCTTTTGGGTCGCATTATCGGATTGTAATTGGCTACCCAAAGTGGGTAATCATCAAAGCCTTGATCTTCTAAGACATGCTCAAAAAATGCATCACCGGTATAAATAATCGGCTTTACCCCATAATGCGCTTCGACTATATGAAGCCAATTCCGAATCTCTTCTCGGAGTTTTTCTCGCGACTGAATGGTGGATTGCTTTTCGATGTCTAATATTGGCCGAAAATCTCCTTTTTTTAATTTTACGGTGTTGATAAAATTTGTTGCTTGAAGCGTGCTATTTTCATTTGGACGATAATAATGATAGGCTCCCCGAGCTAAATCCATCGTGTCTAGCGCTTGCCAGTTGGATCGGAATTGCTTGTCCTGATCATCTCCCATCGTAGCTCGGACTACAAAGAATTCAATTTTCCGATCTTTCAGAGTTTGATCAAATTGCTTCCAATTGATTTTCCCCTGATAATGAGAAATGTCGATTCCTAAAATCCCATCGATATAACTACGGAAGACATGCTCAAATTTTAAATCTTCAAATTCTGAAAGAGGTTGATCTGCATAGTAGGGTAATTTGTGGAGTGTTTTCCAAGTGGAGTAGACGAGGTAGACGCTTCCACATAGTAAGAGGAAGATCAACAAGCTGATTCCCAGCCAGACCGAGCTTTTCTTTTTCTTTGGGGGCATTTCAATAGTGTTTGGCTGCAAAAATGGTGAAAAAAATTTCGTATTGATTTTTTTCCAAACTGATATAACCATTGTTTGAGGTCAAAGCGTATTTTCAACCGTTCCACTGAGGTTAGAATTGGTCACTGACATTAAAATCGCTGAATCTTGAGGTTAGACTAGTTTTCTCACCTCAATTGTAATGTCAGATGTACACGCTTACCTTAAAACATGGAAAATTTAAGGTCAAAGGTCTTGTAGACCTTAATGTTAATGTCAGATTTGCTACCTTATTATAAAATCTGCAGATTTTAATGTCAGTCAAACTCTACCGCATCAACCCAGATCACAATTTGCCTTGGAATGATCTTCCTCGACTTCCTATAGACGAGGCTATTATTAAGGACTTGGATATTTATGAATTGCTCGGAAAAGCAAAAGCTGCGATTGGCAAATTGCAGGGACGAAGTATGGCTATTCCCAATCAAGGTACATTTATAAACACAATCAGCCTTCAGGAAGCCAAGGCATCCAGTGAGATTGAGCATATTTTCACTACCGATGATGAATTATACAAAGCCTTCAGTGATGATGTAATGCCCACTCCTGGTCCAGCAATGGAAGTTCTTCGATACCGGGAGTCCCTCTTGACGGGATACGAGTATGTGAAGAATCGTGGTGAGTTTGACCTTGGATACTTCGAACAGATTTATCAGACGACTACGCAGCTGGACGATGGGATTCGAAAGTCTTTACCTCAATCCTATATCAAACAGGGAGGCTCGGGGCCGAATGCCGGACAGGTGATCTACACTCCGCCTCGAGGTGGAAAAGTTTTGGAGGAACTCCTTTCAAATCTGATGGATTTTGTCAAGATAGAATCTGAGAGTTCCTTAGATCCTTTGCTAAAAATGGCGATTGCACATTTCCAGTTTGAATCAATCCACCCTTTTACTGATAGTAATGGACGAATAGGGCGGATTTTTAATATTCATTTTCTGATGAATCAAGGACTGCTGGATTTGCCGATTTTGTTTTTGAGCAAGTATATTCTAGCGTATAAGGAAGATTACTACAGCGGCCTAACGGGAGTCACTAGGCGTGCTGATTGGAAGGGTTGGATACTGTTTATGCTTCGTGGCATTGAGCGTACTTCACTGGACACTTTCAATAAAATCAATGCTATTCTGTCCGCTAAGGAAGCTATACTTGATTTGTTAAAAAAGGAGTCGTCAATCTCCAGACCGGAATCTCTGGTGGAAGCCATCTTCACTCAGCCGCTCAGTAAAGTAAAACACTTGGTCGATAAAAAACTTTATGCTGAGAATACCGCACGAAACTACCTCAACCAGTTGGTAGAATTAGGAATCTGCGAAAAGCGGGAAATGGAAGGAGTACACTACTACCTCAATCGAGAGCTGTATCGGATCTTGGGTAGTTGAGACTGTCTATCGGAAAAAAACATGAATTAAAAATTCCCAAATCAGAATGCTCGCAGAATCGCCGCGCAGCAAAAAAAATCCAAGAGAAATATTAAAAATCAAAAAAGCTCAAAAGTCTACCCAGGGTTGGTAAGCTTGAACCAAATTCGCCATTTACTTTGCGTCTCTTGATAAAACCTTTGTGTCCTTAGTGGTAAAAAAACATTAGCTACTTCAATTCATTTTCACTCTCCAGATTCCTGACTCCAATTTCCCCAATTGAAAAGTCACGTAGCCATAGCCTTCGTTGACTGCTAACGTAGCTTTTGCATCTCCCAATTGATCGACTAATTCGTAACTCCCATCTTTCAAGCCCCATTCTTGGGTCAATTCTCTAGAAAGATTCAAGTAACCGAGCAGCTCGTTTTCCCAATCAAAGTTGGCGGCGATGATTAATTTCTCGTTCACTGACCAGCGAGCAAAAGCGTAGGCTTTTCCACCCAAGCGCTGCGGGCCGTTTTCAGGGTGATACAGTTGCTGATATTTACCCATCAAGGCTCCACTGTTTCGGGTGAAATTCAAGAGCTTCACGTAAGTCGCTCGGAGTTTTTTCTCTTCATCAAAGAGTTGCCCGCCATCAAATTTCCCTCCGTTCATCCAGCGCTGATGTGCAGGAACTCCGATGTAATCGAAAATCGAAGTTCTACTCGGATCTCCAAAGCCTGCATCCTCTCGTCCAGGTTCACCAACTTCCTGACCGGAATAGATCATCGTTGGGGAAGTGGAAATGGTAGCTGAGACAACCATCGCAGGCATGGCTTTCCAGGGGTCATTTGCAAACTGCGGACTGGCAATCCGCTGCTCATCATGATTCTCCAAGAAATGAAGCATGTGGTGCTCAATGTCAGCCAATCGATCTTGAATCTCGGTAATATGCCAAGTCGTACCACGATCCTGAATCACATTTCGAAGCGTATCATAGAACTCTACTTTGTCGTAGAGGTAGTCCATTTTTCCTTTGCGAATGTAATCTCTGTAAAGGCTGGGATTATAGACTTCAGCCAATAGAAAAGCATCTGGATTAGTCTTTTTGATATGAGAATTCAAATAAGACCAAAACTCCACTGGTACCATTTCTGCCATATCAAAGCGGAATCCATCCACGTCTTTGGCCAACCAGAATTGAGTAATGTCCTTAAATTTATCCCAGCTATCCGGTACGTCTTTGCCCTGCCAAAATTCATAGTGCGCATTGCAATCGAGCGAATCTGCCCCTTCTGGTAATCCTGGAAAATCGGTGCTGCCATCAGGACGAATACCATAATTCACCTTGACCGTCTCATACCAATCGTAAAAATCAGGCTGTGCCATTCGTGAGCCATTTCCGGTCCATTTGGCTGGATTCTCATCAAATTGTCCATCTGCCAAGGGATGATTTTCTCCTCCTAGCGGTTTGTAGTTATTTTTAGGTAGCGGTACCTGAAAAGACTGTCCGGGGATGTAATAAAAGTTATTATTTCGATCGTATTCGAGCGACGTAGTGTCATTTGCCCCAAAGTCAGAAACTCCAGTTGGGTTATTTTTTCCTTCATAGCGCCGAGCGACATGATTGGGAACGATGTCAATAATGACTTTCATGTCATGAGCATGCGTTCGGGCGATTAAAGCTTCGAATTCTTCCATTCGCTTTGCAGGATCTACTGCTAGGTCAGGATTCACTTGATAGTAATCTTTCACCGCATAGGGCGAACCAGCTCTTCCTTTGACTACATCTGGATCATCATCGGAAACTCCAATCGATGAGTAGTCGCCGATCAGCGCATGATGCGGCACGCCGGTATACCAGATATGGGATACTCCAAGCTTTTTGATTTCTGCCAAAGCCAAATCAGTGAAGTCGTTGAATTTTCCCGTTCCATTTTCCTCAATAGTTCCCCAAGGTTTATTGGTGGTATTGGTATTGCCAAAAAGGCGCGGAAATACTTGGTAAACGACGATTTTTTTTGGAATCATAGTTGGAGTTTCTTCAGGCAAAGGTTGTTGGCAAGCAAACGTACCAGCGAGCAGAGCTGATACAATACGCAGGGTTTTTCTCATAGGCTATCTAGTCAATCTATAAATCAACAGGGTGCTTCGCTTAATTAAGTTTGGATATTCATTAAGCTTCAAAGTCTCCCCAGGAGCATGTGCTCCAGATCCGGAAGCACCCAGTCCGTCGATGCCATCCATAAAGTCCGCAACATAGGAGATGTCTCCTGCACCTCGACTTCCTGGATCGCCTGGCTTGACTTCCCCATAACCCATATCAAAACTGAGCTCGTTTAGAACTTTGGCCAGACGGAGATTGCCTTCAGTTGGGGGCATACTTGGAATTCCGTCAGTGAATGTGATTTCAGCATCGGTTTGGTTGAGGTTTCTGTCCACGATTTCTTGCATTTTGGCACGTGTTCGCTCTTTTTGCTCCTCACCAAGGAATCGCAAATCTCCTGTGACTAATGCTTCCCGGGCTACGATATTTGTTTTGCCAAGTGCTTCCCCCTTTCCGGTGATGTTATCATAGCTGATATCTGATCCACCGATGATTTGTCCAGGATTAAAAGTCAAGTATTGCTCTCCTGCTAATTCTTCTCTGAATTCGGTCAAGATCCGCGCAGCCTCATAGATCGCTCCATACCCAACTGATTCCCGAAAAACACCTGAAGAATGGCTCTGTCTCCCAGAAGTTTTCAATTTCCATCCACTGCTTCCTCTTCGGGCCACAGTTACGGTACCGAATCCTTGGGCAGTTTCATAGGCTAATGCTACTTCATGTTTTTGTGCTCGCTCTATAAAATCCATCCGAGAGATTTGCTCATTTCCAGAGCTTTCTTCGTCCCCATTGAAATAAACAGTGATCGTCCGATCGGCTAGATAGCCGAGGTCGTGCAAGGCTTTCAGGCTGGCAAAAGCCATCACATCGCCGCCTTTCATATCGTTGAGACCTTGGCCAGTTGCAGTCGAATCATTTAAAACAGTGTAGGGAGAAAAAGGCATATCTTTCTCAAATACGGTATCCAAATGTCCAATGATGAAGATTTTCTTTCCTTTAGTACCTTTTCGCGTAGCTACAAAGTGGCCAGATCGATTCACCTGTGCGGGTAATTCTATCCACTCAGTTTCAAAACCAATTTTTTGAAATTCACGGGCAAAAACATCTCCTACAGCTTTTACGCCTTCTTTATTGAGTGAACCTGAGTTGATATTTACCACTTCTTCAAGAAGCTGAAGCGTGGAGGCATAGTTTTTTTCGACTTCTGTGATGAGTTTTTTCTCTTCTGGAGAAAGCTGCTGGGCGAAAACTTGGGAGAATCTCAAGAAAAGGAAAATTGTAAAGAGTAAATTTTTCATATCTGAAAAATAGGCAAAAAGCTTCAAAAAGGAGTTTGCTTGCGAAGAGTATCGCATTAATCTAGCTTGAGAAAGAATCATTGGTCTAAGCCAATCCACTTACGGTGGATCTTGATAGGATGACGACCAAGCGACAAATGTCGCTAAATGAGCTTTCAGAAAAATTACAACTAATATTGACTTTCCTATCCTTAAAAGTAGGAAAGGCAAAAGTAGTCTGTTTGAGTCCCTTGGAGGTGATTTGTGAAGCTTTGGAATGTCAGCCCAGGGAAATATTTGAATGGTGGGAAGCGTAATTGATTCAGAAAGTATGAACTACCATTAAACTAAAAAATCTTCTCACAGAAGAATTTTTAGGAGGATTTTTCAGCTTTTCTGATAATTGGAATTTTCAACCTTTAAGAATTTTAT
>Ga0222709_1000258_pt1 | contig 15274 bp, 12 predicted proteins | sample AntAcemetage1692_FD_179822 | JGI IMG/M metagenome (GOLD analysis project Ga0222709, IMG submission 179822) | Saline water microbial communities from Ace Lake, Antarctica - #1692 | ecosystem: Environmental > Aquatic > Non-marine Saline and Alkaline > Saline | place: Antarctica: Ace Lake...
AAAAGTCAGGGCGATTAGCCAAATTTAATGATTTGTTAATATCTTACCCCTAAAATTTCTGGGGTAATAAGCTAGTAAAAGTTATTTTTGTCAGGTATTTCAACAAAACATATCACAACATGTCCACATTAAGATTTAATGCGTTAAAAGAAACACTCAACCGTGCAACGGTAGATGTGGTAGAACCAACAAGACGTACGGCCATTTTCGGTAAAAACGTTTTTAATAAGAACGCGATGCGCCAGCACCTTACTAACAATGCGTATAAAAGCGTGCTAGATGCTACGGAAAATGGTTCTAAAATAAGCCGTGAGATCGCAGATCAAATAGCAACCGGTATGAAAGATTGGTCTATTGCAAACGGTGCGACACATTATACGCACTGGTTTCAACCGCTAACAGGTGCAACTGCAGAGAAGCATGACGCCTTTTTTGAACTAGAACCAGACGGCAGTGTACTAGAGAAATTTGGTGGTGGACAGCTCGTACAACAAGAACCAGACGCATCGTCGTTTCCTAACGGCGGTATCAGGAACACCTTTGAAGCTCGTGGTTATACCGCATGGGATCCTACCTCGCCCGCATTTATCATGGGTACCACCCTATGTATTCCTACTGTATTTGTTGCATATACAGGAGAAGCCCTAGACTTTAAAACACCATTGTTACGATCCCTACAAGCAGTAGATCACGCTGCCACTGCAGTTTGTAAATATTTTGACAAAAATGTTAGCAAGGTTATTGCTACCTTGGGCTGGGAACAAGAGTATTTTTTAATAGACAGCGCTTTAGCAGATTCCCGTCCAGACTTGCAACTTGCAGGTCGTACCCTGTTAGGGCATTCATCTGCAAAGGGACAGCAGCTAGATGACCATTATTTTGGTGCGATACCGGCGCGCGTACTCAACTTTATGCGTGATATGGAAACCGAGTGTATGCTACTGGGTATTCCTGTGAAAACAAGACACAATGAAGTTGCACCGAACCAGTTTGAACTTGCACCTATTTTTGAAGAGGCTAATCTTGCCGTAGATCACAACTCCTTGCTTATGGACGTGATGAGAAAGGTTGCCATAAGACACAAATTTATGGTGTTATTTCATGAGAAGCCTTTTGCTGGTATAAACGGTTCGGGTAAACATAACAACTGGTCACTGGCAACAAGCACTGGTGTAAATTTATTGTCACCAGGCAGCACGCCCATGAAGAATTTACAGTTCTTAACATTTTTTGTAAATACCATTAAAGCCGTTTACGATAATGAGGAACTTATAAGAGCCTCTATTGCGAGCGCCTCTAACGACCATCGTTTAGGAGCCAACGAGGCACCACCGGCTATTATCTCTGTATTTATAGGTTCGCAGCTTACGCAAGTTTTGGACGAATTAGAAAAAGTAACGGACGGTAAATTGTCACCGCAAGAAAAAACAGACCTCAAACTAAATGTTGTAGGTAAAATTCCGGAGGTCATATTAGATAACACTGACCGCAACCGCACCTCACCTTTTGCATTTACTGGTAATAAATTTGAATTGCGCGCTGTAGGTTCAACTGCAAACTGCGCAAATCCTATGACAGTTCTAAACGCTATTGTAGCAAAACAACTAATAGATTTTAAGAAAGAGGTGGACGCGCTTATAGCTACAAAAAGCTTGAAGAAAGACGAGGCTATCTTTAATGTATTGCGGGAGTATATCAAGCAATCTAAAAAAATACGCTTTGAAGGAGATGGTTATGGCGAAGCATGGGCAAAAGAGGCTGCAAAACGCGGATTGAGTAATCACAAAACGACGCCTAAGGCACTTAAAGCTAAAATATCTAAGCAGTCTATCGCCTTGTTTGAAGACCTGAACATCATGAGTAAGGTAGAATCCGAATCACGTTACGAAATCGAGGTAGAAGAATATGCAAAACGCATACAAATAGAAGGACGTATTTTAGGCGACATCGCCGGTAACCATGTCATCCCTACAGCGATACGCTACCAAAACACCTTAATAGAAAACGTGCGCGGTCTTAAGGAAATCTATGAACAAGACTTTAAAAAGCATGCAAAAGAACAAATGAACATCATTGAAGAAATCTCCGAACACATCGCGGCGATTAATAAAGGCATTAGTGAAATGACTGAAGCACGCAAAAAAGCGAACAACGCAAAAAATGCTGAAGAAACTGCCGTACTTTACTGTGACGAAGTAAAACCTTTCTTTGAGGTGATCCGTTATCACTGCGATAAACTAGAGCTACTTGTAGATGATGAATTGTGGCCACTTACAAAGTATCGCGAGTTATTATTTACCAGATAAAGAGTACGTTAGACTATTTAAAGCCCTTGAACTTTTGACAAGGGCTTTTTTTATTACTTTTCAAAAAAGATTATATATCCTTATTTAGAATGATTACTAATACTTAACTTTGTATTCTCAAAAAAAGATCATGAAATCAATTTACACATCTACAACCGCATTAATGTTAAGCCTTTTTACCTGGGCACAGGTACCTGCATTAGTGGCAGACCTCAATGTAGGACCAGGAAATTTATCTCCTTCTAGTCTTACTATTTATAATGGAAACTTATATTTTTCTGGTGACGATAGTTCTGGACTTAGTACAGGCAGCATAGATTTAGGTCGTGAGTTATGGAAAACAGACGGAACTGCTTCTGGTTCTAGCGTCATTTTAGATATTAATACCGGGACTGGAAACAGCTCCCCTTATGGCCTATTTAACTACGGTGGATTTCTCTATTTTACAGGAAATGACGGTGACTCCTCACTATGGCGTACAGACGGCACTGCCTCGGGAACCATAAAAACAGACTTGTTTCCTGCAATTGCAAATGATGCCCCTAATAATGCAACGCCCTTAGGCAACAATGTTTATTTTACAGGGCGCGCGCCTGGTGTTAACACCCTAATAGAATGGGATGGAACAACAGCTGCCGCGGCACCTGACGCAGTAAACTCCGGTGCGGTGATTAATTGCACGCAACTGGGAACCTTTAACAACCTACTGATAACATATATGTCTTATGCTCCTGACGCTGCAACGATAGGTTTTGAGGTATATTTATACAATCCTGCAACCGATACGTACACATTATTGAAGGACATTGCAGCTGGAACGGCAAACTCTGGAGCAAGTAATTTTACAACCATAGGCAATAAATTTTATTTTGAAGCGGAGGGCAACCTTTGGGAGTCTGATGGTGCTACTGCAAATACCATAGAAGTTCCTGGAGCAGCAACGCTAGGTCTCAACGGCCTTTCAAATCTGTTTGCATTTAATAACCTACTTCTTTTTGAGGCAGATAACGGTGCAGGTGATCAACTGTGGAAACTAGACACTACAACGGGTGTTATTACCCAACTTTCTACCAACTCGGGTACAAACCCAGATCACGACCCTAGTGATTATGCTATTCTTAACGGTATCGTTTATTATGCTGGTGAAGATAGCAATGACAACAAGAGTAACCTTTTTAGCACAGATGGTATTACGATAACCCAAATAGATAATACGATTATCGATATAGACGAAATAATCGTCTTTAATAACGTACTTTATTTTGAAGGTGACCAAGACGGCGTAACAGGCAATGAGCTTTTTACCTACAACCCCGCTACCGCTACTATAAATGAGGTGTTAAAAGCAAGCAAAATAAGCCTATACCCTAACCCCACACAAAACAAGGTTTTCGTTAAAAACAACAATGACCTAGTAAACACCTTTACCATTTACGACCTTGCAGGTCGTGAGATGTCACAGGGTAAAATTATAAATAATGAGGTAGATTTAAACCTCAAACCAGGTATTTATATTGTAGAATTAGTAGGTACGCAAACAAGAACAACCCAAAAACTAATTATAGAATAAAGACAACGAGCAATCACATGTTCCTTAATAAAGCTACAAGATTGCCAAACGCTTCTTGTAGCTTTGTGCGTTATATCGTGTGCTCTAAACAGACTCCATATGCATAAAGCCCTTTTTATAATACTACTCGCTCTACCCTTTAGTACCATTGCGCAACAAGAACGACTTATTACAGGTAGGGTAATAGACGCACAAACGGGCGATGGTGTTTTTGGCGCAACCCTGTTTGTAAAAGGTACAAAAAAGGGAGTAGTAACAGACTTTAATGGGGCATTTACCTATCTAGTCAAAGCAAAAAACATACCTACAACCGTTCTAGAGGTTTCTTACTTAGGCTATAAGACTGCAAACGTAACCATGGGCGATAAGAACACGTTTTCTATCGCGCTGCTTGAAGACATCGAGTCCCTAAAAGCGGTTGTAATTACCTCATCCTACGGTACTAAAAAACTCAAAGAAGAGGTTGTAGGCAGCATTTCTAGCGTTAAAGTGCGCGATCTCGCTACAGAGCAACCTGCAACAAGCGTAGACGAACTGCTACAAGGCCAAGTTGCTGGGGTTTTAATAGAACTTAACCCACAGTTAGGTCAGGCAGCGCGCATAGATATACGTGGACAAGGTTCTTTAACACCGCTGAACGGGCAGCTCGTGGGTACCTCAACCCAGCCGCTTATTATCGTAGATGGCGTTATTTTAGGAGAAGAACTAGGCATAGACGGCAGTAATTTTTTTGACGCTGGTACAGGTGCGCTATCTGAGAATTTTCTGAACCCACTGGCGCGCGTGGGCATTCAAGATATAGAAGATGTTACGGTGCTTAAAGATGCTGCAGCGGTAGGAATTTATGGCGCAAACGGTGCAAATGGCGTTATTCTCATTACTACTAAAAAAGGAAATAAAGGCAAGACCGTATTTACCAGCTCAGTTCAGAGTGGTGTTTCACTGGCTTTTGACAGGCTCAAGTACATGTCTGGCGAGCAGTACAACACTTTGCGCAATATTTATAACACCAATAATGGCGACTTGAACAATGTGCGTCCGTGGAACGGCGTAAATACAGATTGGTTTGAACTCTTGAACCAGACTGGTACCTTCTTACGCCTTTCTGCTGGTGCAAATGGAGGTACTGAGAAGTTTCGCTTTCGCGGAAGCGTAACATATCAAAACAGACAGGAATCACAAGTAGCAAACGATTTTAACCAGCTTAATGCCGGGTTTAATGCAGACTATATTACCAAAAAACTGCAAATAGGCATGCGACTCACACCGTCGTATATTGCTAAAAACAATCCCAACACGCTTTTCAATTTTGCGGTGGATCCTACCATTCCCGTGCGCGATGACAATGGTGTTTTTACGCCGTTTGCTTCTTTTGGAAATCCTGTTGCTGTTTCCCAGCAAAATAGAGCCTTTGCCGAAACCTATGCCGTTCTGGGCTCCTTGAACCTCAATTATCAATTTAACGACAAACTACGATTTAGCGCACTTTACGGTGCTGACTTTGCAAACAAGACCGAGGATCGTTTTCAGTCAGGTCTGAACGGCTCGGGACAATTTAATGGTGGTGATTTAGGTCGCAGGCTCGTGCGTGGTCGTGATAGCTACAACTGGAATTTTAACAGCTCCGTAAGCTATTCCAATACATGGAAGGAGAAACACAGTTTAGACGCCATTGTAGGTTTAGAAACGCGTGGAGAAAAGTCTGAGCTAAGCTATGTGTCTGCACGCAATTTTGCGATTATAAGTAGCCCACAACCGGTGAATGACGCAGAGTTTATATTGCGTGAAAACGATAGTTTTGAAAACTATGGACGCTCGGGTTTTACCCAAATATCATATGATTTTAAGAAGAAATACTTTTTACTTGCAAACTTTAGAGCAGACCAGAGCTCTGCTTTTGGCGACGATAACAACCTGGCATTAAACGGCGGTTTAGGTGCTAGCTGGGTACTGAGTAAAGAAGCGTTTCTAACTGGTAATGGCAGCATCGATTTTCTAAGATTGCGGTTAAGTTACGGTAGTACCGGAAATTCTAGAATAGGTTCTTACCGGGCGCTGGGCTTGTACAACGTAAATAATTTAGGTTATAACGGTGTGCCGCGTTTTGCAAATCTGGCCGCTGATGCTCCTAACCCAAACCTGGGCTGGGAAAAAAACAACAAATTTAATTTAGGCGTGGACATGAACTTGTTCAGTAAATTAAAAATGACCCTAGAAGTGTTTAGAGACTATATAAATGACGTGATTGTGTCACGTAATGTACTGCCCGAAACGGGTTACGATAATGTACAAATTAACGGGGCAAGCATGACAAACAGCGGTATTGAGTTCTCCCTGCAGGCAGACTGGATTAATACTGGCAATTTCTCGTGGAGTACAAACTTTAATATTGCCACACTAGACAATGTGGTCACAGATTTAATAGACGTCGCTGCAAATTTTTCTGCTGCACAAGTAGCACGATCCCAGCAAATAGGCTTTGCAACGTCAGCAATATGGGGATTTGAATCACTGGGAATAGACCCTGCAACAGGTAGAGAGTTATTTAATGTAGATGGAAACGTTTATGACGCCGCTTATGTACGTCAAAACTTTACCAGTGCAGACTGGAAACCCATAGGCGATTCCCAACCCGATTTTTATGGCGGTATGCGTAACAATTTCAGATACAAAGACTTTAACATGAATATTATTATGAGTTATACCTATGGTGCAGACCAGCTTATAGGTCGCGAGGTGCTCGATAATTATAATTCGTTTATAAATCGTAATTTAGGTGTCAATGCTTTTTATGATGCATGGCGAGCGCCTGGCGATATTGCGACTATGCCAGCACTCACTAACAGCGTAAGTGTGAGTAATAGCAGCAGGTACGTTTATGACGCGTCTAACATACAGCTCAGGTCTGTAAGTTTAAGTTACAACCTGCCCGTTAACAACTGGAAACTGCCGTTGCGCACCTGTTCTGTAAACGTAAACGGCAGTAACCTGTTCTACTGGTTTGCAGACCGCAGTCCAGCAGGTAGAAATGGCATTGCTGAGCTGCGTAACGTATACCCACAAATGCGCACCTTTTCCTTAGGAATTAATACCACATTTTAATCATGAAAAAAACAATCCTATACCTGTTTGCAGCCGTCACCTTGCTATCGTGTAGCGATTTCTTAGACGTGGAACCAGACAGACAAATATCTATAAACGAACAACTGGGCACAGTTGAAGGTTTAGATGAAGCCATTAATGGGCTGTATTATAACCTAGAAGCCCTTATATCTTCAAAAAGACATATATACGGTGACGTGATGAGCGGCAACACCACTTTTTCACCACGTATTAGTAATCGAGCGGTACAAGTAGGAAACGAAGTAGTCAACACATATGGATTTTTAGACACCGCGTTAGCAAGCGATTTTGAAGCTTTTTATAGAGATTGCTATACCATCGTTAACCAGGTTAATCTGGTGCTAGAACGTAAAGACGGTTTTACCTATTTGAGCAGTGAGCGCAGCATACAGCTAGAGGCAGAGTTGCTTGCTATACGCGCACTCGTACACTATGAGTTGAGCTTGTTCTATGCGCAAAATTATGGGTTTACACCACTTGCGACACACGCAGGCATTGTTTACAACACACGTACCCTGCGTGTAGGCATAGATTTTCCTGCTAGGGACGACATGGCGACAACCTATAGATTGTTGCAAGCAGACTTAGAGCGTGCCATTGCCTTAATGACCAGCCAGCCTTTTCTGGCAAACAGCCCTGCAATATCTGTTTTTAACCCTATAAATACAAAAGCACTTTATGCACGTATTGCGTTACAAATGAACGACTGGCAGCTCGCGGCAAATCTAGCAGACGAGGTAATAAACACCGCTGGAATTCAGCTTACCCCTAGATTGAACTATCTAAACGAGTGGACTGTGGCCGCACCACTATCTGAAACTCTTATGGAATTTACCGCTCCAATACTTGTAAGTGGTGGAGCTAGTTCTTCTATCTCACAATACTATTCTTATACCAGCCCTACGATTTACAACAGGTATGTAGCTAGCGGCGATTTGCTTGCCAGTTACGACGCAGGAGATTTAAGACTTTCTTTATATGACAGGCAACTACTTCCTACACGCATAGGTAGCGCACTGGTGCCTATAGACTACTACTTCAGCCGCAAGTACCAGCGTGACTCGGGCACGCTGTTTATAAGGCTTTCTGAAATGTACCTCATTCATGCCGAAGCATTGCAACGTGAAACACCTGGCAGCACCATAGCACTAGGTAGGTTCAACGATATACGAGAGCGCGCGGGACTCGTGAGATCAGGAGCCATGAATCTGGACGATATCTTGCTCGAACGCCGCAGGGAGTTTGCGTTTGAAAATTTGTATTTTTACGATCTTGCTCGTTTTCAAAAAAATATTGTGCGCAATCAGGGTTGTATTGCTGCGGTATGCAACTTGAGCTACCCGTCGCCATTTTATATACTGCCCATACCGCAGCCCAGTATTTTCGCTAATCCTAATATGATTCAAAATGAAGGTTACTAGATACATGCTCGTATTGTGTAGTTTACTACTACTAAACGCCTGTGATGACGACGATAAAATCTTTACGGGCGTAGACGGCAATTTTGCGCGCTTTTTCTTAGTGCTCAATGCAAATGGTGAACCCATAGAAGCACCCTTAATTGCGCCGGGTTTTCAGGCAGTAACAACCTATACCAAAAGCAACGTAAAAACAATTAAAATACCAGTTACCCTGACCACCACACCGCTAACTGACGATGTAACTATAGACTTTGAGACCGTGTTATCTGGTATTTCTAACGTGAGCATCGAACCACAAAGCCAGTTGCGTTTTAGCGGCACACAGCTCATAGACACCATTTACGTAACATTTACAGAACGCTGGGACCCTGCAAACAACCCTAGTTTAAAATTTACGCTCACACAAGCAAGCAATCCTACAATTATACTAGGCTTGCCCGGTGCGCAACAACTTAATAAGGAGCTTACAGTAAACCTGACACCAGTGAATCTGGAATATGGCATTACCTCACCGTCTCGTGTAGATGTAAGTGGTGTCGCTGGTGAGACTTACGACCTAGTCGTAGGTTTTCCTAACGGCTACGTAGCAAGCGAGCTAGAACCTCTCGATTTATTACAAGAAACACAGTCTAATTATGGTTACACACGTACGAGGTTACCACTTACTGCGAGTGATAAAATAACGTACCGCTTTAGTGTTACTAACGACCTGACTGACCCAGACGAGCTGTACAGAACGAGTCTCGCACTCTTGAACATACCTAATTACGAACTTAATGGAAACCCGCTAGCAACTTTTATCAGACAACCGGTAACACCTAGAAATATAGCTTTAAATACGGCCAGCAATTTTTATAACATTGCCGACTCAAACTTCAGGTTATTTGGTGTTAATTGGATGGATTCCAATGCAAACGGAACCTGTACTTGGACAGATTTTAATAGCTTTACTGTTCCTGTAATCGTTCCAGAAACAGACCCTAATGCCATATTAGGCAGCGATATGGGAACTGCTGACCCCAGTGATGATGTGTATTACCATGCCTTTAGAATTGGTTTTAGATCCCCTAACGCAGTTACAACCACAAACCCATTCAACTTAAAACGATGGTTTACTAATGAGGCTAGCAATGCCGACGTCTCACCAGGTTTCAACATCGTTCCTGCCATCGAGTTTTTTCCAGAGAACGGTACGAGTGCAACTGGTGGCACTATTCAGATAATAGACCAGACCTTACAGGTGTCGGCCCTAGCATCTGGTGGCGGCGCGCGTGCATTTATTCAAATAAGCGGCACGGGAACATACAATCTCATTGCTCCGGGCATTTATGAACTTATCTTTACACTAAATGCGTCTAATTCCCGATTGTTTGGTGGTACGCGAGCTGCGCGCTACCACATGTACACAACCAGCAACTTTACAGACCCTGCAAACCTGAGTGAAGGCTGCTTTGTCCCCGTAACTATTTAAAGAACCTTGTAAAAAGCCATAAAAATACCGACTACAACCTACGTATGAAATTACAACGAACATTCCATATCGCAGCTATTGCACTACTTGTAAGTATTACCAGCTGCAAGAATAAGGATACGGGTTACAGTGAGATAAGCTATTTACGAGGCATTTATGCCCAGCCAGATGCTAGTAAATGGCCAGCACCGCAACTCGATAGCCTGGTAGATAAAAACACTTTTGAAGATATCGGTTTTTTAAAACCAGTCACGTTCCCTGAAAGCAACCCGTACAGCCAAGCAAAAAAAGAATTGGGTAAAATGCTTTTCTTTGATGCGCGATTATCAGCAACCGGGCAAATAGCCTGTGCATCATGCCACAACCCAGAACTTGCGTGGACCGATAATTCTACGAGGTCTTTTGGTCATAACAGACAAACCAGCAAGCGCAACGCAATGCCTATTATAAATAGTGCGTATGCACATTCCCTGTTTTGGGACGGCCGAGCAAGCTCGCTAGAAGACCAGGCACGTTTTCCTATTCCAGACCCGCTAGAAATGAATTCAAGCCTAGATATAACCGTTGAAAACATTAATGCGATACTTGCATATAAACCCTTTTTTGAAAAGGCTTATGGCGATGCAAACATAGATTTAGAACGGATTTTAAAAGCTATAGCAACTTACGAGCGCACCATTACCAGTTCTAAAAGCAAATTTGACCGATTTATAGGCGGTGATAAAAACCTTTTTACAGATTCTGAAGTACGCGGTATGCACCTGTTCCGCACAAAGGCACAATGCATAAACTGTCACAACACAGGGTATTTTAGCGATAACCAGTTTCACAATGACGGTCAGGCATTATTCGGCACAAAAGATGAAGACTTTGGACGGTATTATGTAACTGGTAATAAGGGTGATTTGGGAAAATTCCGCACGCCCAGCTTGCGTGAAACTTCTAAAACAGGTCCGTGGATGCACCACGGGCACTTTCCAAGTTTGCTCGATGTGGTTGAATTTTACAATTTAGGCAACCCAGCACCCATACAAAAAAAGTACCTAGGCGTAGGTCGCGACTCACTAGTTCCCACGACCTCACCCATGCTTAATGTACTTAACTTAGACAAGCAAGAAGTACAGGATTTAATTGCCTTTTTAGAAACCTTGTCTACAAACACGCAGCGCGTGAACCTTATAAAAATGCCGAAGGATAATAATGCGGTAGATTAGTGCGTCATATTGATTATCAGGTTAAATAACCCGTGCTCATTATCTCTTTTCAATTTCATAATACCATCACTCGTTATAAACAATCATTAATGAAAGCATCTTTATCCCTTTTAGCACCTTTTTTGGCTCTTATGGCAACAGCCCAGCAACCGGAAAATTCAAAAAAAATAGATTTTGACATCACAAAAAATCGTAAAAAAACAGACAGTTTAACAGCTGTAGACTGGCTCGCTTATCCTTATAAATACCTAGATAGCGATTATAAAATAACCGCAACACAGGATCATTTTCAACAAATGATTAAAAAAGGTGACTTTTATAAAGAACGCATTACAACATATGAAGACTCGCTAGGTGTCGTACTTTATGAGGAGTTAAAAGACTGGCAAGCCGCAAGAATCGCTAACCTAAGAATTACATACTCCTGGCAACGCGTGGGCTGGCATTTATTTTTAAACGAAAAAGAGGCACAACAACTTGCACAAAGCCTAGGCTTTAAACATCCTTACCGCGCAATAAATTTTTTAAAAGGCGACACCATACAAGAGCCGAAACGTGTTGCGGTTATTAACAAATTGCGTGACAAACTCGTAAAACTGGACCTCATTACGCCCACAAGTGCGACCTTGTTAAGCGATAAGGCTCTTTTTGATTTAGCTTTTAAACACAATCCGGAACGGGTTGCGCTAGAAAAAAAGGCACGTGCTAGACGCCAGAAAAGCGCCGATCAGAAGGATTAAAAGCCGCAGTACGGTAAACCATTAGCATCAGCTTGTTTTTAAAACCTGTATGATTGTATGGAATACGCTTTCGCGAAAGCAGAACACCCACAACCCTACTCGTTCAAAACCATTTCATATCTCTATGAACAGCTGCCAGACTTTATGCCATTAACTCACAGGTAAATACTAACTTTGCCGCATGAGTCAAGAAATTTCAAAACGATATGCGCAGCGCGGTGTGAGCGCGGGCAAAGAAGACGTGCACAACGCTATAAAAAATGTAGATAAAGGTTTATTCCCACAAGCTTTTTGCAAAATTGTGCCCGACTTTCTCACCGGTTCACCAGCGCATTGTCTCATTATGCATGCAGACGGTGCTGGGACAAAATCTAGCCTGGCATACATGTACTGGAAAGAAACTGGCGACATAAGCGTCTGGAAAGGCATTGCGCAAGACGCCCTTATTATGAATATAGACGACCTGTTATGTGTGGGCGCGACCGATAATATTTTACTTTCTAGCACCATAGGCCGTAATAAAAACCTGATACCTGGCGAGGTCATAAGCGCCATTATTAATGGAACCGAAGAACTTATAGCTGACCTTGAAAAGCACGGTGTTAACATTATATCAACAGGCGGCGAGACTGCAGACCTAGGCGACCTGGTGCGCACCATAATTGTAGACTCCACCGTGACCGCACGCATGCAGCGCAGCGACGTCATAGACAATGCAAACGTACGAGCTGGCGACGTGATAGTAGGGCTGAGCAGCTCGGGACAGGCAACGTATGAGACACAATACAACGGCGGCATGGGTTCAAACGGCCTGACAAGCGCCAGGCACGATGTTTTTAACAAGACACTTGCAATCAATTATCCTGCAAGTTACGATGCTGCCTTACCAGAGGAACTGGTTTATTCTGGCTCTAAAAACCTTACAGACGCAGTAGAAGGTAGCCCGCTAGATGCAGGTAAACTGGTACTATCTCCTACTCGAACCTATGCACCTATTATTAAAAAGATTTTAAGCGATGTGCAGCGGGAGCACCTGCACGGTATGGTACATTGCAGCGGCGGTGCACAAACTAAAATTTTACACTTTATAAACGACTTGCACATTATAAAGGATAACCTTTTTGAACTACCTCCACTCTTCCAAATGATTCAAGAAGAGTCTGGTACCGACTGGAAAGAAATGTACCAAGTCTTTAACATGGGCCACCGCATGGAACTTTATGTAAATGAAGCAATTGCACAAGAAGTAATTGCTATTGCAAAATCATTTAATGTAGATGCGCAAATCGTGGGCCGCGTGGAATCTAGTGCACATAAAAAACTAACCATAAAAAGTGTTTATGGGCAGTTTGTTTACTAACTTTCATCCTGGGTTACAAGGTTAATACGCCTTGTGTCCCTTATTGTACCGTTTTGTAATGGTTCATAGTTCAACGAGCACGTTAATGCTTTAAATATAATCAGACGCAAGTGCTACATAGCCGCTGTTGGTATTCATCGCAGTTGGCATATTTTTACTGGGAATGTACTAGCTTATGGTGCTAAAAACGTAGGCATTATCCCGGGATTTCCTGATGCAAATAATGCCCTTATGTGATGGTCGCGGTTGAGTTGCAGTACTTCTACTGTACTAGGAACAATTTCTAAGACCGTAAAATGTTCGCTAGTTACCGGTTCATCCCAAAAATAGGCTTCTTCAGGATTATTAATAGTTGAGCCCGGCGGTAAAACACTTGTATAAGCTCTTGCACTGTGATTTTTTACGCCGTTCCAGTAACGCTTCGATATACTATTATTGTTATGGATAAGGGCTTTACCACTGATACGTACCTGAAGACTTTTACCAGGGTGATAGCATAATAGATTACACGCGTCATTTATTGTTAAGTCTCTTATTTTCTCACTTCTACTATCCGTAAATATGAGGAACCTACCGTTATCTAAGTATTTTCTGAGCACGACATACCTGCTGTGAACATACCCTGCGTTCGTGCTACTTAAAACCACGTATTTAAATGGATGTCTTTTAAGGCTTGTAGCTTTATTAAATTCTAGTTGTACTATGTTCCAGATTTCATCTAGTGAATGATGCGGTTCAATCAAGTTTCTCAATCGCGTATTTTTTTAATTCGGTGAGCTCTACAAATTGAAGGGATTTTATGTGCGTTGCTTCTAGTTTTACCTTAGGGGCTTTTCCTACTTTTAATGCCTCTTTCCAACGTAGAACACACAAGCACCAGAAATCACCCTCTTTCAAACCAGGGAAACCATATGCTGGTATTGGGGTTTTAAGGTCGTTCCCTTTAGATTTTGTGTAAGTTAAAAACTCTTCTGTTATCTGTGCACAAACCGTATGCGTTCCACCATCTTCAAGTCCAGTTTTGCAGCAACCATCTCTATAAAAACCAGTGAGCGGCGACATACTACACGCAATTAAAGCGCTACCTAAAACGTTTTTTATTTCTTTCATAATACTATAAATTAACTTTAAGTTGTTTCAAAAGTAATTTCTCGTAATGCCTATTGCGCCTTGTAACTTTATTTTTAGTAGCCCGTTTTCTATGCCGCTTATCCTTTACAACATCAGTAAGGTCTGATGCTATTTCAACCTTTACAAAATCTGCTAATTGTGTACGTCTCATGTTGTTCGGTGATTTAATATTAGATGGTCTAAACGACACTGAACGCTTTCAGTCCAATTTACGGATAAATTTGTCCATTCGTTAACAATGGTGCTTCAAGTATTGTGGAAATTTAATTCTTAAGCTACACTAACTTCTTACAGAAGCTTAGTCGTAAACACATACCGTTTTTTAGCATGAGTATCGAAGAAACGTATTATTATTTTACATCTATCGCTTAGCGGTTTTAGTACCAACAATTTACATTGACACACACACAAACGCATTCACGCGTCAGTGCTGGTTTTTTGTTAATATGCGCACTTGTTCCAGCTTAGGTGCTATATATCGTTTGCAAAACGGCGCATCTGGCCTTTTTTTATAATAATCTTGCAAGGACTCGCGTGACGGTTTAAACTCGTGAAAAGGTAAAATTGCAGTAATGTATTGTTTGTTACGCTTTCGCGAAATCGCACTTACCAAAAGCCTGACGTGTTCTATTTGTGTCTTGTCCATACAATAAATAGCACTGCGGTAAACGCCTCTGCGAGAGTGTAAAACCGTTAATGCATGTGTTTCTAAATGCACCTCAAGAAGCATTTCTAAGTTTGTCTGTTCATCATAAGTTGCCACAACTGCCTCGCTGTACGTATCGTGCGGTGGCGCCGCTGTGATATACCCTTGGTTTACGTGCAACACGCCAGGGAAAGTCTGCATTACAGCCTCTGTGCACCAGTGGCATCCACCACCTAGCCCAATTTTTAAAACCATTTCAATGTCTTTAAAACCTATAGGACAAGCCTAACTG
>Ga0222709_1000261_pt1 | contig 15128 bp, 20 predicted proteins | sample AntAcemetage1692_FD_179822 | JGI IMG/M metagenome (GOLD analysis project Ga0222709, IMG submission 179822) | Saline water microbial communities from Ace Lake, Antarctica - #1692 | ecosystem: Environmental > Aquatic > Non-marine Saline and Alkaline > Saline | place: Antarctica: Ace Lake...
AATTCACCTGAGATTTTGCGCGATACCCAGGACACGACGTACGTTTATGCGTTTCTCGTGTATTGGTAAGGCTTTGGTAACATTCGATATCCATTAGAGTGTGATTACCCGTGTATTGGTAAGGCTTTGGTAACATTCGATATCCATTAGAATGTGATTACCCGTGTATTGGTAAGGCTTTGGTAACATTCGATATCCATTAGAGTGTGATTACCCGTGTATTGGTAAGGCTTTGGTAACATTCGCGGCCATGACCGGAGCGTAGCGACATTCGGGTTCTAAAAACTTTTATAAATCTACGATACTTTCTTTCGATCAAAGTGTATCCCTAAAAAATAAATAAAAATACTGATATATCTATGTATTCCATAAACATAAATCATTCGGGTTCTAAAAACTTTTATAAATCTACGATACTTTCTTTCGATCAAAGTGTATCCCCAAAAAATAAATAAAAATACTGATATATCTATGTATTCCATAAACATAAATCATTCGGGTTCTAAAAACTTTTATAAATCTACGATACTTTCTTTCGATCAAAGTGTATCCCCAAAAAATAAATAAAAATACTGATATATCTATGTATTCCATAAACATAAATCATTCGGGTTCTAAAAACTTTTATAAATCTACGATACTTTCTTTCGATCGAAGTGTATCCCCCAAAAATAAATAAAAATACTGATATATCTATGTATTCCATAAACATAAATCATTCGGGTTCTAAAAACTTTTATAAATCTACGATACTTTCTTTCGATCGAAGTGTTCTCGAAATTCAAAACATTCCTAAGTTATATAAATCTTATGGTATTTTCATTCAGATACAACTATGAACAAGAGGGAATTTCTCTGTATGATTTCGGGTGGTTTCAGCACTCTCATGAACGGTTCCATGCTCGCCGATGAGATATACGCGAACCAAGACGACGATATCGAGAGGTACATCAAAGACAATCTACTCGAAGGGTCCTCATTCAGTGAAGTCAAGTTCTGCGCCGCCATGGAGACCATAGATGAAGCTACACTCACGGAACTACTGGCGTATTTCGACGATCGAGACATGCCGGTGTCCCGCGCATACTCCGAAAGCTGTATCGACGTCGCCAACGTTGAAGAATTCCTTAAACTTTAACAACCCGGTTGAGTTGGTAGAATCTAGTACATTCCAATTTAGAGTCAGACTGTTTTTTGGTCATAATCTCGTTTGTGCATGGCGAGATCATCTTTAGCCTTCCTTTTCATTTTGCCTAATTTAGACTTATCAGCACGTATAGCCGCTGCGGTTTGTTTATCAACATTAACAATGTTTAATTTCGCATCGGACATCTTCTTCTTAACATACGCATTTTCTTTTTTTATCTTATTATATACAGCCTGTAGTTTTTTACGCTGCGCCTCGTCGGCTGAAGAGAGTTTAGGTTTAATAATTTCCATACCCTTATACATTATAATCTCCCTACCTGGTGCTGAGGTCATAAATTTTTCACTCCTTGACCGAATGTACCAATACACCGATAATACAACTAACCATATCACGAATACATACTTAAATCGTATATCTATATTCTTCATTTATATACTATTACATTTTTTTAGTGAACATTTTAGTTCGAGTCTTCAAAGCCTCAAGTTCTACACCGAGAAGTTTAGCATTTTGCATCGACGTGAGTTTATTTACCTTTTCGGTAACGACCTTACGTTTCTGTTCTGATTTTATGATATCCACCCCCGATTTGAGTTTCAGTGCACTCATCGCTTTATCGCGTATCATCTTTAGCTCCATCGTGAGTGTTTGAACTTGCATATCAGTATCCCTTTTTAACTTATCAGTAGCATCATTTAACTTAAGTTGTATTTTTTTAAGTTCCTTCATAATAGCTTTACCTTTTTCAAGGGCGACCTTATCTCCCGCATCGGCGGCCTTCCCCAAGGGGGTAATTTCAGTTACGAGCGATTTGTTTTTTTCGAAGTGTGCAGCACTCATCTTCTGCTGTTTATCATTCGAATCTTTCTGTAATTTAATAATTTTCCTCTTAATGTCTAAAGCCTTTTTCAAACCTTCACGCCCTTCGACGAGTTTAGCGTTAACACGTGCAGTTATAGCAGTAACACTCATAGTTATTATACATTAACAAATTATTTAAGATTAAATTTAGGGGAAAATTGATTCGCATACAAGAACCCCCTGGGTGTTTCATTAAATTTATCATTCCGTGGTTCTACTGTACCATTTTTATCCAATAACGTAACCCCAGCAAGTAGAACGGTGACAAACCCGAGTAGTACGTAAGGCATTTATAATTATTAAATATTTTTAATCCGTTGACGAAGTGTCATACCATCACTTCCCGATGTTTCAACAATCCGTACACATTGATTTTCGTTGAAAATATTACCATGTGTGTCACAAAGTGGACAAGGTACTGACGGAGTTTCTGTCGGACCGTGGTTATGTCTTGGAATAGGCCGCTTTTTATTACGTTTTACCTTGCTGATAGGTTTTGGCGCGTCAGGGTCGTGTCGCTCACAATAATCCACCCCTGTGATACATGTACGTTTACATGGGTTACCTCGAATGTTGAGCCCCGTGCAACAGACCTTCTTCGCTCTCGGTGGTTTTGGTTTTTTAGGTTCATTTATGGGCCTAGAATGAACTTTACACGTCTCACAACCCACCATACAATATTTCATACACTGAGTACCCTTCGCTGTTATGAAGGGGCAGCGAACCTTTACCACCTTTGGTTTAGGTACACGCTTATTGTTTCTGAGATCTTCATTTTCCCGACGTAAAGATTTATTCTCTTTCTCAAGCGCTTCGATTTTTTTAGACAATTCGCACGACATTTTATTAAACTTACAATTATGAGGAAATGAATACTACTTAGGTTATTTATTTTGTTCTTATAAATCAAGATGGAAACTTCAATTCACGATATTCCTAAAAAGGTTCAGTACATTGTAATTGATTCTAATTTTGTAAATGGTTCAAATAATACATTCTCGTTAGATCTTACACTGAAATCCAATACACACGTCGAAGACTTTGGGCGTGTATTAGGTGTAAAGATGGTTGATTTTTACATTACACAGGTCGGTGGAGAAAACCCCATTAGTGACAGTCACCCGAGTGATATAGCCAAGTTTGTCGATGTTATATGTCCAGACATTCCAAAGGTTGCACAGATGTTGGACGAACGACATGGACAAATTTTGGCGAGAGTTCCATTAGAACGACATTTTAATAACTCTTCACATACAGTTATCCGGGATAAACAATGGAAAAGTTTTAACCGGAAAACTAACTATTTCAATCCCATATCGATTAGGAAGTTAAATTTCAGTATATATGAACAACAAGATGACGGCGACTATGTAACTCTACAACCAGATTCTAAATGGTTTATGATTTTGGAAATCACCACCGTTGACGTAAAAGAAAAGCCGATTAATAAGGATGTTCAAATTTTGGAAGCTTTACACGCTCTCATCGGGAAGATTGATACATTGAATTCAAATGTCAAAAAACTTCCGGAGAAAGAAGAAGAAAAACCTAAACGCAAGAAATATTCATTTAATTATATTTTATTAGCTCTCACGATACTCACAGGTGGATATATATTTTATAAAAATAGAGGTGGAGGTGGGGGAATTCCACCATCGATGGGAATCCCACGCTAGATTAACGTATCATATAAATTATCATTAGCGGGACTCTGATACTTCCCATCGGTCCATCTATTATTATCCTTTTCAACCGCCTTTACATGAAGTATAGCTAATTGTGGGAGAGCCTCCAGTGCAACCTTCTTTTTACATCCCGTTATCACTTCATGTAAACTATTAGTATACCTTATTCCGGGGTCATTTTTATACACCCGACACATAAAGTCTGGCCAATTAACCCAATCCATTTCATTCACAGTAAATTCATGTGCATTGTACCACCCATCAGTCGCACCTAAACAAATATTAAGTCTAGGAATCATTATTAAATCCGCGCCAGAATCACTAATAATTTGTTTGATGTTTTTTATAAGGTGTTCCTTCGGCATTTCATCTGGATCTAACATGAAAATAAATTCACCGGAGCAGTTCTCGATGTGAAAGTTTCTATGCGCACTGAAATCACCATCAAAATCTCGTTCACATGTTACTATATCATTTTTAAAATGGTTCACAACACTTATCACTCTGGAAGTAACGTGTTTAGTATCCACTAAAACGTTAATTTCATCTTCCGTATCCTTCACTTGTTTCAAAAACGCGATGAGGGAGTATAAATCCCGAGACTCGTTGCATACCATAATTGAATATGAAATCTTCATTTGAATAATTAAAGATAATTACCTTTAAATATATATGATTCCTAAAGTCATTCATAAGGTGATTATCGTAGATGGGGGGGGACTTCCCATACTTCCTGAAGGAATGATAAACGCGATTGAAACGTGGATCAGAATAAACCCGGGGTATAAATTGAAATTTTATTCAGGTAATGAGTGTATTGAATATATAAGGAAATATTTCGATAAAGATGTTCTAGATGCGTATACTGCATTGAAACCATACTCTTATAAATGTGATCTGATGCGCCAGTTGATATTATATAATGAGGGTGGGTGGTACACAGATACTAGAATGGTATGCTACGAACCCATAGATAAATTAGCGTCTATGAATAAAGAATTTTATGTATGCGTTGACACACCTCAACAACAACTGTGTATGACGAACGGGTTCATAGGGTCAATCCCAAAACATCAAATTTCCAAGAAGATGATTGATATAATTTTATGGAACGTGACTCACAGGCATTATGGTATGGACTGTCTCGCGCCGACCGGGCCGGGTGCGTATATAAATGCATGTATCGATCACATTAGAAAATTCCCCGACAAATGTCTGATAGGAAAACACGTAATAGAAGACGGAGAACAATTTATAGATTTTATATGTGGTCGAATTGCTAAAGTAAAATATAATAACGCCAAAGGCGGTGATAACAATGATATAACCGGTGGGAATGATTACGGTGAAATGTGGAGAAACTGGGACGTCTATTTAACTTGATCAAACAATTTAGAGGTTTTTGCCCATTTCGTTTTTTTCAATAGTTGGCTCCTTTGTATGCGAAATTACGAGATCTTCATATTCATTTAATTTCATATTTGTAAAATACTTAAAAATTATCCCTTTATATAATAAATGTGTGGCATACTCACCACATTCGGCGAGGAGGTTGACGTCCCCGAAGATCTCCTTTCACACAGAGGGCCCGACGCGTACAAAACTAAGACGATTGGTAAATGTCGCATGGATTTCTACCGCCTTAAGATCAACGATCTTACAGATGCCGGTATGCAACCTTTTACACACCGGGGTCACATGTTAACATGTAACGGTGAAATTTATAATCACAGAGAATTTCGTACCGGCGCCGAAGTGAGTACGAGTGATTGCGAAGTTCTGATACCTCTCATAGAGGACTATGGAATCATGAAAACCGTCGAACTTATCCGAGGAGACTTCGCGTTTACGTATACCGATGGGAAGCGGGTATTGGCGGCTCGCGATCCATACGGGGTCCGACCACTATTCTTCACACGGTATGATAATGGCTCAATCGCATTTGCAAGTGAAGTTAAGGCGCTCATGTTTATGAAATCCGAAATACATATTTTTCCACCGGGACATATATACGATTCGGCTTTAGACGATTTCGTGTGTTACCACAAATCATACTGGCATATATATAATCACGTATCCAACGTTGACAATGGTACAGTAAAAACGTGTCTCGAATCATCGGTATTGAAGCGTCTCGAAAACACTGACCGCGAAACGGGGTTTTTGTTGTCGGGTGGCCTCGACAGTAGTCTCATCGCTTCTATAGCCGCAAAGAAACTTGGTAAAATTAAGACATTTTCGGTCGGCCTCAAGGGAAGTCCCGATCACGAAGCGGCGCGTGTCGTGGCGAACTATATAGGGAGTGATCACTCGGAAGTATATTTTACCATAGAACAAGGTCTAAATCTGATATATGAAGTTATTAAATCCCTGGAATCTTATGATACCACGACTGTACGAGCGAGCGTTCCAATGTGGATTCTTTGTAAATATATCAAAGAAAATACGGATTGTAGATATATATTTTCGGGTGAGGGTGCGGACGAAATTCTGGGAGGGTACCTGTATTTTCATAACGCACCTGGCGTTGTTGAATTCGCACTCGAAAATATGAGACGTTTGCGTCTGATTCACCAATTTGATGGGTTACGTGCAGATAGATGCGCGAGTGCACATGGCCTCGATCTCATCGTACCATTTCTTGACGTAGATTTCGTGGATACGTGTATGAATATGAACCAGAATGAAAAAGTTGGGAAAGTTGAAAAGGCTGTACTACGTAAAGCTTTTGAAGGATATTTACCCGACAAAATTTTATGGAGACGTAAAGACGGTATGAGTGACGCGGTTGGTACGAATTGGGTACAATCGATTAAACAGTATGCTGAAACGTATATAAGCGATCGACGATTTTCCAAAATTAAAGATCAAGCGAAGGGGTACAATATACCACTCACTAAGGAAGAGGCGTTGTACCGAGAAATATTTTGGAATTTATACGACCATGACAATGATCACCTGATAAGTGAAATTTGGCGACCGAAGTGGACATGTATCACGGATCCAAGTGCGCGTCTTTTGATTAACGAATCTACATAACATTACCCTTTTCATCTAACGCAAATACTAAATACGGTGTTCGCTCAACCGTTTCTAAATTTTTTACCGATAAACATATACATCTTTCTATAATAGCGTTCGGGTATGCGGTTTGAACGACCTTTTCAAATTTATCAAGACCTTTGAGTTGTTCTTCAGCTTTTTTATACCCTTGATCACCACTTTTACCCTCAATAATGTAAACTTCATCATTCATTTTCAGTACCAGATCGGGAATATTCATCTTCTTTGGTATAGAAACGTATCCGTCCTGCCCCGAAAATTTACTCCTTGCACCACCCGCGTGGTTATGAAACAGTACATCAAATCCACTTGTCGTTGCAAGTACATGAAAAAGTATTGTCGACAACTTCTCAGATACAGATCCAGCTAATTTTTTGTAATACGAACCACTCAAAGGTGTCCCAAGAGATGTCACGTGTTCATGCCCAGAAAGACGAAGGTCTACCTGACGGTTAGCCATCATGAATTTATGACTAGAACCACACAATTTCATGACACCGTGAGACGTCACACGTATTTTACATGTAGGTATCATGTGATGGATCGTATATGATAAGAGTGAAACGATGCCAATGTTCGGATCACTGGAAATCTGACAATTACTCCCCTTCGAGAGGCGAGCATTGATATCGAATTCGTCAAAACTCTTCCGATATACGAGTAAAGGTGTGTTCTGTGGTCTCTTTTTTATTGAATTTACGTCAAACACCAACTCATCGACAGTCTTAAAAGGTTCAATATTTTCCAACATATCCGTAAATGGTTCATCCCGGAACCTTAATATCGCATCATGCGTTTTATATAACCTCGAATGTAATTTTGCAGTGTCCGTTCCAAATGTTGGGCGTTGAGAATACATGAACATAAAAGGGATACCCGGATAATACTGTCGACTAACCACTAATTTTGTCGCACGTTGCCCAAAACATGTATTTCGTGATTCGGATTCTGTCGTTTGTGTAGCTTCTACGAGTAAAATTGGTTTGTCGTTTTCTAGGATTATATAGTCACACATAGACCCCCCAGGTTTGATGAATTCTATTGATATATTTTCAAAACCGCGGATATTTAGCATCCATGTCCACATACCATCGTCGTTGAATGGTACATCGTAAACTACTTTATCTACGCGTTTTTTGAATATATATGAAAGAATGCACGCGACATCTTCTTCTTGTGGGTATTCTTCAGTTAATATCGTAATCATATTTATATTTTCTACGAACTATTATAATCACTTAGGTTTAATCTCGTAATAGACTTATCAAAAATCGTGTAATCTTTCTCAAAACCGGTATATATACGATTAGTATTCATACACGCGATAGCCAGTGTCCCTGATCCCATACACGAATCAAGAACGACATCACCTTCATTACTGAATGTTTTGACCAGGTACTCTATCAATGGTAATGGTTTTTGTGTTGGGTGTATACATTTACCTTCATTTTTAAATTCGAGTATACTCCTGGGATAATTCATGACTGTTTGGACGTAGTCGTCTTGCACTTTACGCCCCTTACGGTGGTCAGTATTGCCAGTCTTACCTTTCATAACCTTATTACACTCTACGGTACCCTGTGGATTATACGTCATTTTGTTTTTCGCATTTTTAGATGTTTTACCGTTCGAAAATATGAGTATATCTTCGTGTTCACACAGAACTTTATAAGGTGCTTGCGCAAATCCCCCTGGTTTGGATTTCTTCCATACGAGTGAATATTTAAACATTTTAAAATTCGACGCCACTAGACGACTCGTAAATGGCTGCTGCCCGAATAAGACTATATTTCCATAAGGTTTAAGTATACGCGTATACTCTTTCCACATCGCGTCCAAGTCAACGACCGTGTCCCACTTACACTCAGTGACACCATACGGTAGATCAGTGCATATGAGACTCACACTCGCATTGGGAATGCGTGTTTTCATTCCACTTATACAACACTCGTTAAAAATTTTATTTTTCCAGTCTAGTCGTTCACGACGTGTACATATATGAAGTTTTTCTATAACTTTTGAAGCCCCTATACCGTTACATGTAAACCTTTTATGATCAAATTCAATACATTCGTAATCACCGTAACTTTTGAAAATATTTACAATTTCAGTTTCGGGAATGATACCCTCGTTATTATAGCTCATGATTATGAGTTTTGCTTTATTTTTCCCCATAAATTCTTTGAGTTCATCTACACATTTGGGTTTAGAGCACCACGCAGACTGTTGTACAACTAGTGGTGTACCGGTCTTGTTATCTTTAATTCGTATATCTTCTTCGTATCTGGACAAGGTCTCGAGTACGTGGTAATATGTCGCATAGTTTCGTTGATTATATGGTGGATCCATATAGATTACGTCATAGTCTTGCTCGATGATATGTTTCGCGTCGCATATATATGTTTCACCCCTAGGCGCACACGTATTATCGATTAATTTACCAAGAATAAATGGTTTGATTGCACGCGAGTCCCAATTTTCATTGTATGCACCGTACGTACCCGGTATATTCGAAAATTTTGAAACCGATTCTATGATATTTCCGAGAAGTAGCATATACGTGGCATAGTTTATCGTACCATCATGTTCCCACGTACGTATTTGTTTACGCATAGCGTCAATCTTTGCGGCATTTTCGGTTGTGAAATACTTACGCCCACCCTCGGGTGAGTACAATTTCGTGATTAGACCATGAACAGGTGGTAGAGCATTCAACTGTGAGATATAGTCATCTATATTCGTATCTTTTGGTACCCTCGTGCGACAATAACAGAGTACATATGCATAATGATTTATGTCACATGAACTCACATCTTCGAAATAGTCGCATAATTCGCGTGATACACACCCCGTACCACCAAAACAATCTAAAACTTTAGATTCTACGGGAACTCTCTTGCGTATCTCGTCGATGATGTTTGTCGCGAAAACGTTTTTGTTCCCGAGATATCGCATATACAAATTAGTCCTTTTAACTTTAAATGCTATACATTATTATGTTACGTAAAACAATTTTTGAACAGGTGGATAGTATAAAAAAACTTATATATCTTCCACCTAAACTTTCGCGCCCGGATATCACGTTTAATCAATTGTTAATACTGGAAAAAAATATAGAAAAAGTTTTTCAAGAATTACAGAATGTTAATTATATATTAGAAAGATATTATCCGAATCGACGCTCGGGACCTCGTTGAATGAGATATATATGGTCGTACATGTGCAGTAGTGCAATGGTCAACGCAAACGTAGAAATGATTACAGTGTTCGCTTTTCTTGCGATCCATACATGCGCAATAATCAGGCCAATCAATACGAGTTGAACGACACTGAGTTTGGGTAGTTTACGAATGAAGCGTTTATCGAGTGTATCAACCTTTTTGGTTGGTTCAGGGGTTGCGTACGTAGATTGTGTTTTATATCCGGGCATTTATTATATACAGATGAAATATTTTTCGATCCTCCTGATACTGGTAGCATTCGACTATTTGAAGAGTCCAATTGATCGATTATATTTCAATTCACCAATGCGTCCATTATACGGAATACGAAATACTCTAATTGATATTTTCATGTATAAATCGGAATATAGTATACAAAAATTTAAAGGGTTAGGAGTATTACAGCCAAATTGCGAAGATATACGTAAAGAATATGATAAATATTCAAAAAAAATAAAAAAACAATACTTTCACGATGAAGATCCATGGTTTTCTCCAAACAAAAAATATTATTATTACAAAGCGTGTTATTTCCCAAAACTATATACTTTATTGCGTCAAGTGCCATGTATACGAAAAGACACTGCTGTGATAGCTGTTATGGGGGGTACACATCATATACCGGCACACCGCGCAGAATCTAATTTATACCTGAGGTATCATCTCACTATAAAGGGTGGTGGTGAATGTACACTTTATACTGACACTGGAAACCATTCACACACTGAAGGTTCTGAATTTTTATTTGATCACTCTAGATACCACGAAGTTAAAAAACCAAGTGATGGAACCAGAGTTGTACTTATTTTAGATGTACATAGATTTTTTATACACCGGGGAGAGTCTTCTTCTTAGGCACAACGACCTTCTTAGGCGCAGCTGCCTTAGTCTCGACAGGGGTCTCGGTGACACACGCGGGGCCCATTGCACCACGAGAACCTTGTGGACCGGGTGGGCCCTGCGGGCCTTGGGGGCCCGTTGGGCCCACGGGACCCGAACTGGAACCTCCAAGTTCGACCTGATCGATCAATCTCGTAATGGCATCGTAAATACGCGACTTATCGATACGTGTACGTTTCAGTTCTTCTTCAATTTCTTTGCGCAGAGAGTCCATTGTATATATATAAAAGAAAGATTATCTTTAATACATATGATCATCATCGGTCCCACTCTCAAATCTGGGATCGGACAACATGCAAATAAATATGCACGACTCTTTCCCGAACAAGCGTATCATCTTATTGGGAGCGAGCTTCCAGAGTCCGAACACGGCCTGATATTTATGATCCCGGTAAGGAATCAAATTGAATATATCAAGTACGCGAAAACCCGTGTAAAGAATCTGGCGTGTATGACAGTGTGTGAAACCGAAACTGTACACGAAGATTATGGGTTACTCACCGAACATTTCAGTAAAATATTTGTACCCAGTACATTCTGTAAACGTGTTCTATCTCGTCAATTTCCAAATACAACCTTTGAAGTCATTCATGCACACATTCCACCTGTAACTAAAAAACCGTATATATTTTACCATATCGGAAATATCATGGACCCTAGAAAGAAGTTTCGTGACATACTAATGGCATTTGCTCGTCTAAATGAACCAAATACACGACTCGTTGTTAAAGCCACAAGTAATCAAGATATACAGATCAAATTCCCAAATGTAGAAATTATAAATGGCCTTATTTCAGATGAAGAAATGGATACTTTGCATAATAGATCAGATTGTTATGTGAGCTTTTCACATTCTGAGGGTGTTGGTATGGGTGCAGTAGAAGCCGCTATGCGCGACAAACCCGTTATCATAACAAACTATGGGGGTGCACCAGAATATATTAAAACGCCATATACGATTGATTGTGAACTTCAAGAGTTGGAACAAGATGATTTCTTATTCAAAAAGGGAATGACCTGGGGGAAGCCAAACTTCGACCAACTCTTGGAGTTCATGACACACGCATATTCTAATGATGTCCGTAAAATGAACCACGAACACACGAGACAACTTGTAAGCAAGGACTCTGTATTACGCGAATTCATCAACAATATAATTGGTAATGAAAACGACGAGACCAGTGAGAATAGCCCCAGATCCTAGGGCACCCTTCTGAGAAATGAGAAACATAATCAGATCATCGATAAATCCAATACCGGTAGGTTTTTTGAGTATATCGGGCATGATCTTGGCGATCGCTAAATAAATGACCATCGAAATGATCACTGGTTTTAACGTATCTTGATCAAACATTTATAGTACACTCACAAAATAATACGCTTAACACCCAACACCTTTTCGGAATCCTTGAGTGTATGTTTTTTACAGAAACACCCATTTACCGCCCTGAATGAACATTTTTTTCCTTTCATTGTCAAAGCTTGACAAATTCCACCGGAATTCCTTTTCGCGATGATCCTTTCTGGGACGTCATCGAGAAAAACAATCGTATGGGATCGTTTTCGTTCCGCGTGTGCCTTATACGAGAGGCGCATCTTCTCGACACTACGTAATAAATGTTCGTCGTGAATGTTCATCTTTTCAACTTGAAAATTAAACTATTTAAATGTAACTTAGGCAAACTTTCCACTTCTTATACGCGTAACATCTTCAAAAATTGGTTTGAGTTCTATCGTTTTCGTATTTTTACAGAATTTCTCACGGGCGTCTTTCACCATATTCATGATCGTCACACTCTCAATAATGGTGTCATCACTCGTACACAGTCGCGCCTTAATCTTCTCGTACACAGCCACCATCTCTTCAGAGAAGATGATCGCGAGACCTTTAACAGCTTCGGACCTGAATGACGCGTTTTGGACTTTGGTCTTTACCATTCCGGTAATCTTATCGAGACGCGATATAACGTCTTTGCATGATATCTTTTGATTCTTACCAACCATGAGTTTGGTTAATTTTTCATCAGACACTATGGTACATAATACCGACCTTAGGGTATCACTTGACCGATTTTCGACGTTATCGAGAAAATCGAGTACTTCGTTTTCACCTCGGGTGAACGATATACCAAATATCCCGTCATTTCCACCTAGAGGTTCTTCTGATGTAATGACCTTCTCAACGACGACCGTTTCAGTCTTAGGTTTCCTCACCATCATAACCACTAGGGCTATAACGAGTACTAAAATTATAAATCCAAGCGCGGGAACAATCATAGTAGTATTTAAAGTAATAGAACATTTTTATTTTATGAAATTGAAATGGGTATGTGAATGTTATAAATGTAAGGCACCATTACACCCATCGATATGTAAGACCACGAGTATGGAACGTCGGATTATATCTCATTACAAGCGGATACGCCCTATATTTATGATAAATAACTGTATGAGATATTCATTCATTGGTAAAAAGGTAGTACGAGTATGTTATTGGTGTTTTAGGAATACATCTAAAAATGTACACCAATCATTAAGGGAACGCGAATTAGGGAAACGCGCATATGTACAAAGTAAATCAATTTCGGCTATTGAAATGTGTAACTGGTTCAACGGATTAATGCGATATATTCAAAAATCTACACGGGGTTCCAATAGTTACTTATGTGATACTTATTGATTTTAACATCGTAATTGAAAATGAAAATATATTATACCTAAGTTAGAGTTTACAATTGTAATCAAAACAAGTAATAATGGAAAGTGTTCAAAAACTCACCCACATCGAGCACATTCTTAAGAGACCAGACTCGTATGTCGGTCCAGTTGAATTGGGGTCCGAACCCTATTGGATTCTCGATGGTGAAAAGTTTGTGAAGAAGACTGTCAAGTATTCTCCGGGGCTCTTGAAAATATTTGATGAAATTCTAGTCAATGCCATCGACCGGAACTCACTACATCCCAAATATGTCAATTCCATAGCCGTCGCTATAGATAAAGAGGTTGGGTCTGTCACGATTGAGAACAACGGTCCCCTCGGCGGTATTTCTGTAAAAATGCACGAGAAGGAGGGACTCTGGAACCCCGAACTCGTATTCGGGCATCTTCTCACAAGTACCAACTACGATGATACACAAAAACGCATCGTCGGTGGTCGAAATGGGTATGGTGCCAAGTTGGCGAACATTTACTCGACAGATTTTTCCGTTATCATAAAGGATCATGAGACTAAACAAACATATACTCAAAAATGGTCAAAAAATATGACAGTATGTGAGAAACCAAAAATAAAAAAACATTCAGGTGCAACGTCGTCCGTCGCCATAACGTTCACCCCAGAGTGGAAACGATTTGGTATGTCAAAGATGGACGATACCATTTACAACATCTTTCAGAAACGTGTATGGGATTCAAATATCTGTACCACACAGAATTGTAAAGTGAAGTTCAACGATGAAATTCTCCCCAAGCAAAACTTCGAGGCATACGCCAAAATGTACCAAGGTGTCGAACATATTTCGTGTGTAACTGGCGACAGATGGTCTGTATGTATAGGACCTTCCGAGCATGGTATGGAGCAAGTGTCGTTCGTCAATGGACTGTGCACGACGAAAGGTGGTGCGCACGTAGATCACGTGGCGAACCACATCGCCAACAGCATCATCGATGATATGGCTAAGAAGATCAAATTAAAGCCTCAGCAGGTGAAGAACGCGTTTACAATCTTTGTTCGAGCTACACTCGAGAACCCAACCTTTTCGAGTCAGGTCAAGTCTGAGTGTACTTCAAAGGTTGCCGACTTTGGAAGTAGGTTTGACCCACCGAAAAACTTTATCAAGAGTGTTCTCAAAACAGGTATCGCCGACGAACTTTTGGCACTCTCCAAGTTTAAGGAGATGAAGGAACTCAAAAAAACCGACGGTGCTCGTAAATCGAAGATTATTGGTATTCCTAAACTGGACGATGCGAATAAAGCCGGGACGATGCAGTCGAATAAGTGCACCCTCATCGTTACAGAGGGTGACTCCGCGAAAACGCTCGCCGTGGCGGGTCTTTCTGTAGTCGGTCGGGACCATTATGGTGTATTCCCACTCCGTGGTAAATGTAAGAATGTTCGAGATGTTTCCATTGCGCAACTCACCTCAAACCAGGAATTCAACGATCTCAAGAAGATTTTAGGGCTTCAACAGGGTAAGGAATACACGAACGTTTCGGATTTACGATACGGACGTCTCATGATCATGACAG
>Ga0222709_1000262_pt1 | contig 14999 bp, 13 predicted proteins | sample AntAcemetage1692_FD_179822 | JGI IMG/M metagenome (GOLD analysis project Ga0222709, IMG submission 179822) | Saline water microbial communities from Ace Lake, Antarctica - #1692 | ecosystem: Environmental > Aquatic > Non-marine Saline and Alkaline > Saline | place: Antarctica: Ace Lake...
ACACCTAATTCCATAACAAGGTATTCTTGGGTATAACTGTTTTTTAAACGCAGGTCTTTTAAATGTTTTGCAGCAATTATAGGTATAAAGTTTATGCGTTTATAGTACGGTTTTACTAAATTAGTAAAATTTGGCGCATTAAAAACAAAAAAACCGCAACATATTTGTAGCATAACTTTCAAAAATGAAAAAATGAAAACAAAAATGAAATTAGTGCCGTTTGTGCTTTTTGGACTTTGTTTAGTGTTTAATTCTTGTAGTGAACAAGATGAATTAACACAATTGAAAAGTTCTAAAGATCAAAACACATCTCTAGGAATGATTCACAACGACTTTCTCACTCATACCATGAGAAATTTCGCTTATTCCTCAGAATATAATTCTGAAGAACATGCACTTCAATCTCTGGCTGCTTTCCAATCCCAACATTTTAGTTCTAATTCTTCCTTACTTTATGATTTAGAAACAGCACAATTACTTCTAGCTGAAAAAACTGATTTATATGATATTGCAAACGTAAAAAAGGCTTTAAATGAAGGTGTGGAACTTAATAACCGTAGTTATCAGTTAGAGGAATTAAATGAATTATATAAAACTGAAGGACTTATTAGTCAAAGAGATCAATTGATAGTAAACCCCATAATTACCGACATACGATTGAATTTGTCAAATTCACTTTCAAATCAAGCGGTTTATAAAAATCTTTTAGATTTGAAATCACAATGGGATATAAGTCAAAATACATCTAATGCGGGCACTGACTATTCCTTTATTATTCTTGACATTAGTATTAATTCCTTAGAATGGTGGGCTGCTAATAGTTTAGAAGCGAATGAGCAACAAAAGTTAGCGCCATGGATTTGCACAGATATTGCCGGTGCTATTATTGGAGTTGGATTATCTGTAGGAACTCAGTATTTTTTAGGTTCCGATGGCGGCATTAATTGGCGAATTGTAGCGGCTTCTGGATTAACGACCGCAATAATGGGTTCTACGGGTGCCTTGGGGCGAATTGGTCGTTGGATGTCTAAATGGTAGGAGATATGGAATTGTTTTTGTCTTTTGTTATTCCTGTTATAGTTGGGTCTATTATAGTTCACTTCCTAATGAAGTTTTGTAAAAAAAAGGAAAAGGAATATTAAAATAAAAAAATACCCCTTGAAATCTCAAGGGGTATTTTAAATTTATAAAAACGAGTCGTTATGAATCACTATCACGACGTGGTCTATCATCACGACGGCGATCTCCACCACCACGACGGTCATCGCGACCACCGCTGCGTTTATCGTCACGCTCGCGTGGCGGACGCTCTACCCAACCTTCTGGCTTAGGTAAACATTCCTTGCGAGAAACTTTTTGCTTTTTGGTACGTGGATCTACACCCATGTATTTAACGTCTAGGGTATCTCCTACACTTAATACGGTACTAGGGTCTTCTATGCGCTTGTAGTCAAACTCGCTCACGTGTAACAAGGTTTCTTTGCCTGGACGCAGTTCTACAACAGCACCGAATTCCAGCATTTTCACAACGGTTACATTATACACTTCGCCTACAGTAGGTTCAAAGATAATATTCTCGATACGTGCAAGGGCGTCGTTTATTTTATCGCGGTCCGTTCCTGCAATTTCTATAATACCCATATCGCCATTTTCTTTAATGTTGATTACGGTATCTGTCAGTTTTTGAAGTTCTTGTATCACTTTTCCTCCGGGTCCTATCACAGCACCTATAAACTTGCCCTCTATCTCTAGAGACTCCATTTTAGGAGCGTGTGGCTTCACATCTACATTAGGAGCGGCAATCGTATCGGTAAGTGTTTTAAGTATGTGTAAACGACCGTCACGTGCTTGCATTAGAGCGTTTGTAAGGATTTCGTAGGAAAGACCTTTTACTTTAATGTCCATTTGACAAGCGGTAATACCGTCTGCTGTTCCTGTAACTTTAAAGTCCATATCTCCTAAGTGATCTTCATCACCTAAAATGTCTGAAAGAACGGCGTAGTTATCACCTTCAGTAATCAATCCCATAGCGATACCAGATACTGGTTTCTTCATAGGTAAACCTGCATCCATTAGTGCCATAGTTCCTGCACAAACTGTTGCCATAGAAGAAGAACCGTTAGATTCTAAAACTTCAGAAACGATACGTACCGTATAAGGTAAGTCTGCTGGTAACATGTTTTTTAATGCGCGTTGTGCAAGGTTACCATGTCCTACTTCACGACGAGAAGTTCCACGTAGTGGACGCGCCTCACCGGTAGAGAATGGTGGGAAATTGTAGTGTAGGTAAAAACGCTCTTCACCTTCGGCACTTGCCATGTCTATGATGTTTGCATCACGAGATGTTCCAAGTGTTACAGTTGCTAGTGCTTGTGTCTCACCTCGTGAGAAAATAGCACTACCGTGCGTAGATGGTAAATAATCTACTTCACACCAAATATCACGTATGTCTGTAGTCTTACGACCATCTAAACGCACACCTTCTTTAAGCAATACATCGCGTACCGCTTTTTTGTGGGTCTTGTTGAAATACTTAGAAATAAGGTCGCCGTTGTCAGCCTGGTCTTCTTCAGAAAACGATGCTTTCACTTCATCTTTAACCTCGCTAAATCCTGCGCTACGCTCATGCTTAGCACTTCCTTTTTTAGCGATGTCATATACTTTTTGGTAAGCAAGTTCAGCAACTTTAGCTTCGATGGTAGCATCTTCACGCTCACCTTCGTACTCACGTACTTCTTTTTTACCTACAGCTTCAGCTAGTGCAACCTGTGCAGCACACTGGTCTTTAATAGCCTCGTGAGCAGCTTTGATAGCAGCAATCATGTCTTCTTCAGAAATTTCATGCATTTCACCTTCTACCATCATCACGCTGTCAGCGCTTGCACCTATCATCATTTCTAGGTCAGCTACTTCTAGTTGTGCATAACTCGGGTTGATGACAAACTCGCCATCTACACGTGCGACACGTACTTCAGATATAGCACATTCAAATGGAATGTCAGATAGCTGGATTGCAGCACTCGCAGCAAGACCAGCCATAGCGTCTGGCATAACATCTTTGTCGTGAGACATAAGCTGTATCATTACCTGAACTTCTGCATGGTAATCTTTAGGGAAAAGCGGACGCAATACACGGTCTACAAGACGCATAGTAAGAACCTCGCCATCATTAGGACGTGCTTCACGTTTGAAAAATCCTCCAGGATATTTACCAGCAGCGGCAAATTTCTCACGGTAATCTACCGTAAGTGGTAAGAAGTCAAGTCCAGTTGATTTATAGCCGGACACTACAGTTCCTAGGAGCATAGCTTTACCGCAGGTTACTACGACAGATCCATGAGCTTGTTTTGCAAGCGCTCCAGTTTCGATAGTGATATCTGGCCCGTTGGCCATTTTAATCACTTGTTTGAAAACATGTGGTTTCATAAAAAAAGTTTAGTTAAACATTTCTCAAGTTGTGTGTGGTAGAGAAGGCGTTTACTTTATGAAAAACCAGCTTTTATTGTTGCAATTTATTTTTTTTAAGTCTGCTTTCGCCAAAGCGGACTAATACAGCATAAAGCCGTTTTAAAACAAAAAAGGGGACATGTAGTCCCCTTTTTATTACTTTCTAATCCCTAATACTTTGATTAACTCACGATAAGCAACAATGTCCTTTTTCATTTTGTAATCTAAAAGAGAGCGACGCTTACCTACTAAAAGTACGAGGCTACGTTCTGTATTGTAGTCGTGACGATTTTTTTTAAGGTGTTCTGTTAGGTGATTAATACGGTAGGTGAACAATGCTACTTGACAGTCTGTGTTACCTGTGTCGTTTGCTGATTTTCCGTGCTTGGAGAAAATTTCAGACTTTTTTTCTGGGCTTAAATACATTCCAAAATTATGTTTATAATGAATATTATGTATGCTGGACTATCCAGCGTTGCTTAAAACAACATGCTAAAAGCGGATGCAAAGATAGTGTTTTCTAGAGATAATGGAGAACGGATTTTAAAATATGGATTTTTCTTTGAAATTGTTTCAAAAAAAAATTTGTACTAACTTCTAAAGATTGTCTTTTTCATAAACAATTTCAATCTCTAGCGATTGCCATTGTGCAGTATGGTAATCATAGTAATCTTTAAGCATACGTGCTTTTAAAAAGTTATTACCTAAAATTTCTATGGGAGCCAAGAAGTTTACAATTCTATTGTCTGGCACGTTTTCTATATACATATTCGATGTACGATGATTCTTCTAATATGATTTCATTATTTTGCACAGTGTAGCAGGTGGAAAACCTGTATTTTGCAAAGGCACTATAGCCATATGGAAAAGAAGGAGAGCCAAATTCAATATAAGTTTTAGGTATGCTAAAAGAGATAAACTGAATGTCGTTAAGATAAAATGGATTTGGTCTTATGGTCAAATCATGGGAATTGAAGTTTCTTATTTGGTTTTTTAAATCTGTAGATACCGTATCGTCGTTGTTGAGATCTACCGCAATGTTGCTTGTAAAGCTAACAACCGCATAATTTCCAACTATTTTTTCTATTATGGGGTCAACATTAGTTCTTGTCATTGCTACATGAAACTAGTAAAAGGGTCGCTAGTGTTAGTGAAAAGAATCGCATCTGTTGTTAATTTGAGTATAGTTCGCAAAAATAGTAATTATTGGAAAAGAGGCGGTTAATACTGGGTTGTAAAGGTTGTTTTATTAGATTTATGGATATTAAAAAAGCTCTGAGACATGGATGTTTCAGAGCTTTTTTAATGTTTACCTAGTGTTAATTGAAAGTTATGCAATCTCCATTTCTCTATTCAATATCAAATTCAAATACTGGTTTACTTTATGTTTAAGTTCATGTCTCGGACATATAAAGTCTAGGAAACCTTTTTCCAATAAAAACTCTGCTGTCTGGAAACCTTCTGGTAATTCTTTACCTGTGGTGTCTCTTACAACGCGTGGTCCAGCAAATGCGATAAGCGCACCCGGTTCACCTATATTAATGTCTCCTAACATGGCATAAGAAGCGGTCGTACCACCTGTTGTTGGGTCTGTGCAAAGTGATACGTATGGTATGCCAGCGTCTGCAAGTTGTGCTAGTTTTGCGCTTGTTTTTGCGAGTTGCATAAGTGAAAGCGCAGCTTCCATCATACGAGCACCACCAGACTTGGAAATAATCATAAAGGGAATGTTGTGCTTTAAGGAATAGTCGGCCGCACGGGCTATTTTCTCTCCTACCACGCTACCCATAGAACCGCCTATAAAGGCAAAATCCATACAAGCTATGACCAGGTCGTGGCCTTGCGACTTCCCTACGGCTGTGCGCACAGCGTCTTTGAGCCCTGTCTTTTTTTGTGCGTCCACGAGTCTATCACTGTATTTCTTAGAGTCCTCAAATTTTAAGGGGTCCTTAGATGTAATATTCGGGTTGAGTTCTTTAAACTTGTTACCGTCAAACAGAATCTCAAAATACTCAGCACTGCCCACACGTACGTGGTAGCCGTCTTCTGGGCTCACATAATAGTTGTTTTTAAGCTGCTCTGCATCTACGATTTTACCTGTAGGTGACTTATACCATAATCCTTTAGGCGTGTCTTTCTTTGCTTCTGTAGGTGTAGTGATTCCTTTTTTATCTCTTTTAAACCAAGCCATTCTTTTCTAGTTATGAGTTAAGAGTTATGGGGTTATGAGTACCACTAACTTAACTAATTAATATTTTTAAATTCAAAGTTCCAAAATCCCAAGTTCCAACCCGCAAAATTTAGATGTTTCCTCTCTTTAAGGCTGGGGAAATAAACCGTTTTCCAAGTTATCCAGTACTTCGACACTAGATAAATTGACTATTTTCTATTTCCCTTCGGAAATTTCATATTGCCAATTCAAAAATCACCAATCAGTAATGAGCAATCGGTAATTCCTAAAGCGTGTTCACGTTATTAAGGTCTTCAAAAGCCTGCGTTAAACGTGCTTTAAAAGTCTCTTCACCTTTACGTAACCACGCACGTGGGTCGTAATATTTTTTATTAGGCACATCTGCTCCGTCTGGGTTTCCTATCTGGCTGTGTAAGTAACCGTCGTTTGAATCCATATAAGTCTTAATGCCTTGTGTAAAGCCCCATTGTAGGTCTGTGTCTATGTTCATTTTTATAACACCGTAGCCTATTGCCTCACGTATCTCTTCTAGGGTAGAACCTGAACCTCCGTGAAAAACAAAATCTATAGGGTTTGCGATAGTACCATACTTTTGTTGCACATATTCTTGGGAATTTTTTAATATTTTAGGTGTTAGTTTTACATTGCCTGGCTTGTAAACACCATGAACGTTCCCAAAAGCAGCTGCGATTGTAAAGCGGTCACTCACTTTCTTAAGTTCTTCATAAGCATAAGCCACCTCTGCGGGCTGTGTGTAGAGTTTTGAATCGTCTACGTCGGTATTATCTACACCATCTTCTTCACCACCAGTAATGCCCAGTTCTATTTCTAGGGTCATGTCTATTTTAGACATGCGCTCTAGGTAGCGTTTACAAATCTCTATATTTTCTTCAAGCGGCTCTTCACTCAGGTCTATCATGTGCGAGGAGTATAGTGATTTCCCGCTTTCGCGAAAGCGTGTTTCGCTAGCATCTAGCAATCCATCTATCCACGGCAGTAATTTTTTTGCACAGTGGTCCGTGTGTAAAATAACCGTCGCACCATACGCTTGTGCAAGCGTGTGGATGTGTTGCGCTCCAGCGATACTGCCTAAAATGGCGCTTTGCTGGTTCTCGTTACTAAGTCCTTTACCGGCGTTAAACTGCCCGCCGCCATTAGAAAACTGTATGATCACAGGTGCGTTTAGGCCTGCTGCGGTTTCAAGAACAGCATTAACCGTGTTTGACCCAATAACATTAACGGCTGGCAAGGCATAGCCGTTTGCCTTTGCATGATTAAATATTTCTTGAACTTGGTTGCCTGTTGCAACTCCTGGTTTGATATTGTGAATCATGGTGCTGTTTATATTGGTCTACAAAAGTAACTAATTATTTATTGCATTAAAAAGGATAGTTAATACCTACGTTGAGTACAGATCTAGACAAGGAAAGCTCTCTAAACCAGCGATCGCCGGCAGGCAGTGACGGGTTATAGGTTTTAAAACCGGCATCTAAGCGCAGTACAAAAAATCCGAAATCGTACCGCACGCCAAAACCTGTTCCCAGTGCTAGGTATTCTAAATCTTGCAGTTGGTTAAATTGTGCCTTAGGGTCATCTTCACTGTCCAGAACGTTCCATATATTGCCCACGTCTGCAAAGAGGGCTCCTTTAAAGCTGTTAATTATCGGGAATCGATATTCTGCATTAAAGGCGAGTTTCATATTAGCCTCGTTAAAGTCGTTAAGACCCCTTGTGCCTCCCGGTCCTAGTTCATATGCCTGCCACGCACGATTGTCGTTAGGACCGCCTGCAAAAAAGGAACGTATAAAAGGGATGTTTTCTGAGTTGCCGTAGGGAATTGCGATACCACCAAAAGCGCGTATAGCAAACACATGGCCGTTAAGTAACTCCCAGTGTTTTACGTAATCTATTTCAGGTTTAAGGTACTGTGTAAACTCTACCCCAAAAAGGGCGCGGTTTCCATTTTCGTTTTTTCTCACGTTCGTTGCACTTGCTACCGCAGCAAGTACATTTCCGGCAGCCTCTACACGCACGGTCAGTCTGGAGAAATTACTGTCATATATACCCTGCTGGGTGTTGCGCGTCCAGCTGTATGCAGAGCTTATAATAAGGTTGTCTTGCACCAGCCTGCTGCGTCGTTCACCTATGTTTCTTACCAACTCGCGCTGCTCGTTTGTAGTGTTTATGATGCCGCTGGCCACGTCTTGAATAAAAAAGTTAGTTCCTTCAGGTATGGTCAGGTTATTACTTTGGTTCACATAAATGGGGTTTGTGAGCCCTATGGTGTTTGCAACATTGTTTAGGGAACTGTAACTGCTTTCATAAACGTTAAAAAAGTTACCCGGGTCTAAATTGCGCACGTATTGCGCCTTAATAAGGTCCAGTCGGGTACTTTTGATTTCTGTTTGGTTCCAGTTGTATCCCAGTGTGCTGTTAAGGCTTTGTCTGTCCAGTCCTATATTAGTCTGGCTGGAGTATCCCACAGACAGCAAGGAAGCTGGCGACATACTCTTAGGAATCAGGTTGTCTAGCCTAAACGGCAAGAACAAGCGTGGGAAGTTAAGGCTAGCGTCTGCACCAAACTCTCGTAGGTCAAAAAACTGACTGGAGGTCCCTCCTAGGGAGCTGGCATTTGCACTCGCACCTATGTTTCCTCTGAAAGAAATATTGAGTAACTCACTACCGCCAAATAAGTTTCTAACTAGTAATCCAGTATTTAGACCTATACCGAAGGTTTGTATGTTATTATGGGTAGCCTCAAGTCCATAAACAAATTCATATTTTTGTTTTGAGGTTAAGAGCACGTCTGCGATTAGACTGGATTTTGTACTGTCTGCAGGGTCTTCTCTATACCGTATGCTGGGATATTGAAAACTATTGAGCTGGGTAATACTGCGGTAGGTTCGGTCGCGGTCTATATCCCTATATAAATCGCCGGGTTTAAAGACTACAGCATCCGTAAGTGATTGCATGCGGTAGCGTCTTTTGCCGTACTCAACAATGTTGTAATTGCGGTATAAAGAGGTGTCGGCTGTTTTATTGTTTAGGGCATTTTGATAATCAGGAATGATGTTTACCTTGCTTATTTTAAAGATGTGAAATGGTTCTGTAATTGCGGTGTTAGCTTGTTGTATGTTGCGGTCGCCTATTTTTAAGGTAAGGTTTGCTTTGTAATTTGTATTTACGGTATCCCCTTCAAACTTTATGTACTCTTTTTCCATATAGTAAACACCACTGTTTTTAAATTCAGAATACAGTCGCTCACGTTCTGAATTTACGTCGTTTGTAAGATACTGCTCGCCGACGCGCAATAGCGTTCTGGCCTCGGTGGTTGCATATAGGGAGTCTATTTGAGGCGAGTTTATGATTCTAGAAATGCTATCCAGTATGTAAGGTTTCCCTCTATCTACATAATACGTGGCAGCAACCCGTTGCGGCTCATCTAAGTCTCTTATTTTGTAGTTTACCTTTGTATTAAACCATCCTTGATTCCAGTACCAAGCTCGCAGTCGTTCTTGCGATTGCTTTGCGGCGTCTTGGTTAATAATGCTAGGAGGTTCTCCTGTGCGTTTGAGCCAACTATTAAAAGCTACTAAGTCATTTCCTAACTTTATGGTTTGCTTTTCAGATAACAACTTGTTGCGGCGTTTAAGGGCCTGCGGGTTTTCTTGCATCCATTTTAAATAAATAGAGTCGCGGTCAGGTCGCGCAAAGTTGTAAATGTGCAGTCCTATCGGAATTTTTAATAATTGGGTATTGGGCTTTTGAACGAGAAGGTTTTCTAGTTGGGCATCGCTTGTTTTTGCGCTATCCACAAGCACTTTATTTTCTACGAGCAGTTTTTTTCCTATGGGAACGCGTTTAATAACATCGCATGAGGCTATTAAAAATGCCAACATTAGAAATATGCCTACTTTTACATCTCGCTTTTGCTCTCTCATATACTGGTTCAAAAATACAATTTAAATGGTTTCTAAGAATACATTAAAAATAATCAAGAGCCTTGCTGCAAAAAAAGGTAGGGAAACCCATAAACAATTTGTTGTAGAAGGCTACAAATCAGTTTGTGAGCTTTTAGAAACTAATCTGGAACTTGTTACGATACTTATGTGCCGTGGACTTACCGCTGTGCCAGGAGTAAACTGCGAAGTTATTAGCAGTAAAGAAATGCAACAAGCATCATCCCTTAAGACGGCACCTGGTTATCTAGCAGTTTTTAAAATCCCGCAGGCAGCAGTATTACCTCAAGATGGTCGCATACTTGTGCTAGATGGTATACAGGACCCGGGAAACCTGGGGACTATTTTAAGATTATGTGATTGGTTTACTATTGCCCATATCGTGTGTTCCGAAAATACAGTAGACTGCTTTAACCCCAAAGCCGTACAAGCGAGTATGGCTTCTATAGGTAGGGCAACAGTGCACTACACAAACCTAGAGAACTACCTTGCCCAACTCACCATACCTATTATGGTCACTGCCATGCAAGGAACCAGCATTTACAAAGAACCTTTGCCAGTAAATGCAGCGCTTGTACTGGGTAATGAATCACATGGGGTAAGCACGGGCGTTATGAAATTAGGCACACCTTACACCATACCACAATACGGCAAGCACACTACAGAAAGCCTTAATGTTGCGACAGCTGCGGCAATAACCTTAGGGGAGTGGTTGCGATCTACTGAAACGTAAAGTGCAAAAACACGCCACGGGATTGCATGCTCGAAACGGTGCCTGTATAAACGCTGTTAGGATCTATGTCTCGCACAAGTTCGTCGTTTATTGCAAATACACCGCGCAGTGAGGGCGTAAATTTAAAATAGAACAGGTATAAATCTACACCTATGCCCAGTTCATAGTTAAAAACATCGGTCACTTGTCTAAATTGTCCCGAGCTATTGTCATTTAGGTTCAGCTCATTGCTGCTTAAATTATGGGACCACGACGCACCGCCTATTATAAAGGGTTTCCAGTTGTTGAGCCTTTTTGTGCTTATTTTAAGAAGTGCCGGAACGTGCACATAAGTAGAGGTTACTTCACGCTCACGCTCGGAGACACTCACAAGTGATGGGTCTGTAAAAGTGAGATTGCGCGTGGCAAAATTAATGCCGGGTTCTAGTCTAAAGTTGAGGTAATCATTAATTTTTAAATCACCTACAATACCTACATTAAAACCCAAACTAGGGTTTACATAAACCTCATTTGTAACCTGATTATAATCAAATTTATAGTCGTACGTGTTTAGTCCTAAGTAATAGCCCCAAGTATAGCGCTTGTCGTCTGCCTGACCTCTACCGCCGGTAGCGTCATTTGCAATCTTTTCGGCAACGCGTTGTGCAGATATGGATGGCGTGCTCAAAAAGAAAACGCAACTTAAAATTATTAATGATCTCATGCTATTATTTAACTGCTTTGTAAATGGTAGATGCACCATAGAATTGTAAATGATTCTCAATACTGTTAAACCCTACTTTTCTTAAAATATTGTTGAACTTTTCACCGTACGGGAATTTAGATGCGCTTTCAGAAAGGTAAACATAGGCTACTCTGTCTTTAGAAAAAAGTTTTCCTAGCGCGGGAACTATAAGCTTGGAGTAAATACTGTAACCTTGCTTAAATGGGAAGGTAGTAGGCACGCTGGTCTCTAAAATAACCAAGAGGCCTCCTGGTTTAAGAACACGCAGGATCTCGCTAAGCCCTTTTTCAAGGTCTTCAAAATTGCGCACCCCGTAAGAAACCGTTACCGCGTCTATAGAATTATCATCAAATTGTAGATTTTCTGAATCACCTATGACCATGTCTATGCGCGTATCTAGTGCTTGTTGCTTTACCTTTATTTTCCCTACTTCGAGCATTCCTGGCGATATATCCAAACCTATAAGTCTAGAAGCATTTGTTTTTAACGCCATTTTTATAACTAAATCCCCGGTACCAGTAGCGATGTCCATAATCACGTCTGGCTTGTATGCTGCTATCATGTCCACCACGTTATCGCGCCATTTTTGGTCTAGTCCCAGTGATATCATGCGGTTAAGCCCGTCGTACTCGCCACTTATAGTGTCGAACATTTTTGTGACTTGTTCTTTTTTGCCGCTTGGATTATTTTGGTCTGGTTTTACTTGTTCTATGCTCACGCCCCTATATTTATCTACTTGCAAAGATAATGAAGCGCTGTAGGAATTTGGGGAGTTCGCTTTCGCGAAAGCAAAATAATCACAACAAATCACACATTACAGGCACTATTTTTTATCAAATCATCCGTTTGCGGTATATTTACGACTTACAGATTCAAGTTTATGAAAATTATTATTGCAGGCGCTGGAGAAGTAGGGTTTCACCTTGCTAAATTACTATCCTACGAGTCTCAAGATATCACCTTAATAGACCCTGTAAAGGAAAACTTGTATTATGCAGACACGCACCTGGATATACGAACCCTGCGCGGGGATTCTACCTCTATTAAAATTTTGAATGATGCACACGCGAGTGAAGCGGACCTAGTTATAGCAGTGACTAGTAGCGAGACTACAAACATCACTATTTGCGTGCTGAGCAAGCAACTGGGGGCAAAAAGAACCATAGCCCGTATTGCAAATACAGAATTTATAGAAAATCAAGAAACGATAGGGTTTTCAAAATTTGGTATCGACGAGCTTATCTCGCCAGAGATGCTGGCGAGCAGGGAAATAGAACTTTTATTAAGCCAAAGCGCTTTTAACGACAGTTACCAGTTTGAGGGAGGCGCGCTTACTATGATAGGGGTCACCTTGCCACGTACCGCAAGTTTTGTAGGCAAAAGCGTCAGAGAAGCGTCGCATATTTTACCAGAGATACACTTTATGCCTATCGCTATACAACGTTTTGGCACCCAATATACCCTGATTCCTAGAGAAGACACCCAGTATAAAGAAGGTGATCAAGTTTATTTTATGACCTCACAAGATGGCGTTGAGGAGCTGTATAAACTTACCGGTAAAACTAAGCGTAATATTAAAAATGTTATGATTTTGGGTGGCAGCAATATAGGTAGGCAAACCGCGACCATCCTCAGTGATATGGGTATTAACGTAAAACTTTTAGAGGTAAACCCTAGTAAAGCATTTGACCTAGCAGACGCATTACCAGAGGTGCTCGTCATTAACGGCGACGGCCGTAATGTAGAACTCTTGCAAGAAGAAAACATACATGAAATGGATGCTTTTATAGCCGTAACCGGTAACAGCGAGACGAACATTATATCCTGCCTCATGGCAAAAAGCAAAAGCGTTAATAAGACAGTTGCACTGGTTGAAAACATGGACTATTTTCAAATCTCTCATAACATAGGTGTAGACACGCTTATTAATAAGAAACTACTTGCTGCAAACAATATTTTTAGATTCATACGCAAAGGGGAGGTTGTGGCCATGACTAAGTTAAACAGTATGAACGCAGAGCTGCTCGAGTTTGTCGTGAAGCCGCACAGTGCCGTTTGCAATAGGCTTGTAAAAGACATAGACTTATCGCGCAGTGCCATAATAGGTGGCGTGGTGCGCAATGGTGAAGGGTACACTGTGGTAGAGGAGCTCACAATTGAAGATGGCGACCGCGTCGTAGTGTGTTGTTTGCCCAAAGCTATCTCTAAAGTTGAAAAATTGTTCTTGTAAATGACGCGCTTGAACTATAAAATAATTCTCTTCATCATGGGGCTATTGTTGCTCTTTAATGGGGGTTTTATGTCAATAAGCGCCGTGGTAAGCGCAATTTATGGTGAGTCTGAAGGATGGTACATTTTACTTGCTGCAGCAATTGCTGTGCTCATAGGCGGTATTGCGATGTATTTTACGCGTGATCACATTAAAGTTTTACAAAAAAAAGAAGGGTACCTTATTGTTACTTTCGGCTGGCTTATTATGGCTTTTGCAGGAACCATGCCGTATATGTTTACAGGCGCAATTACGAGTTATACTGATGCGTTTTTTGAAACCATGAGTGGTTTTACCACCACAGGCGCTAGCATTATGACAGACATAGAGGCCATGCCTAAAGGAATCTTATTTTGGCGCAGTCTCACGCACTGGATAGGTGGTATGGGTATTATAGTTCTTGCTGTAGCGATTTTGCCACTTTTAGGAATAGGCGGTATGCAGCTTTTTGCAGCGGAGGCCCCTGGACCGAGCGGCGATAAATTACATCCAAGAATTACAGACACCGCAAAGCGTTTGTGGATAATTTACGTCGGGTTTACTGGGCTAGAAGCCGTGTTGCTTAAACTTGCTGGGATGGGTTGGTTTGATGCTATAAACCACGCGCTAAGCACGCTTTCCACTGGTGGTTTCTCTACAAAAAATGCGAGTATCGCATACTGGAACGATACGCCATTGATCCAGTGGATCATTTTAGCATTTATGTTTATAGCCGGTGCAAACTTTGTACTTAGCTACTTTGCTATTAAAGGGCAATTTGGAAAAATTGCCCGTGATACAGAGTTTAAGTGGTATGCTTCTTTTGTCTTAGGATTCTCGGCTTTAGGTGCAATACTTATTTACTTACTTGCTGACGCTTCTAATTCCAGCATAGAGCACCCCATGGTTTGGGGTGAGCTAGAAAGCGCTTTGAGGCACAGCACTTTTCAAGTGCTCGCTATTATAACCACCACAGGTTTTGTAAGTGCAGACTATACGATGTGGTCTCCATTTTTAACCATTATGTTTTTTGGACTTTTCTTTGTAGGTGGTAGTGCAGGTTCTACTGCTGGCGGTATAAAAGTGGTGCGTCATATTATACTCATACGTAACGGTATTATGGAGTTTAAAAGAACCCTGCATCCTAATGCCATACTGCCTGTGAGATTTAATCACCGCGCTGTACCGCCGCAAATTGTTTTTAATGTACTAGGCTTTTTTATTCTTTATATGCTTTCGTTTATAATAGGAGCGGTAGGTCTTGCCGCACTAGGGCTAGATTTTGAAACAGCCATAGGTGGTTCACTGACTAGTTTAGGAAATATAGGGCCAGCTTTTGGCAAGTTGTCTCCTGTGGATAATTTTTCATGGCTGCCGACTCTGGGTAAATGGTGGTGCGCGTTTTTAATGCTTATAGGAAGGCTTGAGTTGTTTACGGTGCTTATTTTATTTACACCGTTTTTTTGGAGAAATAGGTAGGGCAATTTCCAACTTTTGATCCCCGCGTCATCCTCTAATTTATGCAGTTTCAATCTACAAATTATTGGGTTTCCGGCATAATCTAGAATCACTGAATTTAAAATGAACGTTAAGTTATATTCAGGTTTTTCTATAAGGTCGTAATCGAGAAAACAAAGCTCCTTACCTCAGGGAAGGTCGGGATGAGCGGCTCTCAAAAACCCCAAGTTTAAAGTTCT
>Ga0222709_1000263_pt1 | contig 14889 bp, 9 predicted proteins | sample AntAcemetage1692_FD_179822 | JGI IMG/M metagenome (GOLD analysis project Ga0222709, IMG submission 179822) | Saline water microbial communities from Ace Lake, Antarctica - #1692 | ecosystem: Environmental > Aquatic > Non-marine Saline and Alkaline > Saline | place: Antarctica: Ace Lake...
CGTTTTCATTAACGGGATTAACTTCAAACACGTGTTATGATTATTTTATACGTTCTACATGTCCTGCGGGTGGTATAAGTCCATGGTCCGTAAGAGCAACGTTCTGCACCGCATGTGATATTCTCGTCGCCCCGTACACAACGGGATTTGAGAACTTTACCGCTACAACAAGTGGGTTCCCCGGCGCGGTTAATGGTTTCTCAAGAGAACAATGTTGGAGTTCTACAGTTGCTCTGTACAATTGGGTAGTAGCACCTGCTACGCTCACTGCATCTGCTAATACGGGTCCAGCTCCTTCTATTAATACTGGCAACCACATGTTTACTGAGGCTAGCTCGGGTGCAACCGGCGCGATAACAGACCTCAGGTCTCCGCTTATAGATTTAACTCCGTTAGCAAATCCTATAGTTGAATTTGACTACCACATGTTTGGTGCTACTATGGGGAGTTTACAAGTGGTGGTTAGTGCCGCCGGCGTTGAAACTTCTGTTCTGACCATTACAGGACAGCAGCACACAACGGAACTCGAACCTTACCTGAAAGCGACTGTGCCACTTACAAGTTATGTAGGGCAAACGGTGCAAATTATATTGAGAGCGACTCGCGGTTCTTCTTTTACTGGTGACTTAGCTATTGACAATTTTGCAGTGATTCAAGCTCCTACATGCATTGCCCCTTCACTTGCAAATATAAATGCGGTAACGGCAACTGATGCTTCTTTTGGTTGGACTGAGAACGGAACTGCCACCGTGTGGCAGGTAGAGGTGCAACCCGCAGGAGTTGCACAAGGTACAGCCGGTGCCATTTACGTGAACGCTTCGGCTACAAATCGACAAGCGATAACAGGTCTTAATGCAGCCACTGCATACAGTGCTTATGTGAGAGCAGCTTGTTCTCCTACAGACTTTTCTACCTGGGTAGGGCCTATAAACTTTACAACTGCTTGTGCAGTGTTCCCTGCACCGTACAGCACGCCATTTGCAGCCATCCCTGGTCATAACCCTACCGAATTCGCAGGCGCTTGTTGGAGTGAAGGTAATGACTCGGCAATCGCAGCTGGTCCTAACGGGGCAAATGGTGCATGGGGTTCAGACGATTTTGGTAACGCGGTGGGTGGGCCTAACGGTCTTGCTGCACGCATTAATATTTATGATAATGCGTCCATAGATAGAGACTGGCTAGTGACCCCTGAATTTAATCTGGGAGCCGCTGGGCACAGTTTGGAAGCTAGCTTTACGGTCGCTTTAACCGTTTGGAATGGCACTGCCGCGTCTAACTTTGGTAGCGATGATGCTGTTGAACTGCTTATAACTGCAGACAGCGGGGTGACCTGGACAAGCATTAGAACCTTTAATGCAAACTCGGGCATTACTCCCGCAGGTCTAGCGGTTAATGTACCCCTTACTGCATACAGCGGCACGGTCAGGCTCGCATTTTGGAGCACACGCGGGGTTGTTGCAGACCCGGTAGACATTGACTTTTTTGTAGACAACTTTGCAATTACCGCTACCGCTGGAGTATATTCTCCAGACATATTGGGCTTTACATACTACCCTAACCCTACCCAAGGTGTGGTTAACTTTGATGCGATACAGCCTATAAGCCGCATTGCGGTGAGAAACATGCTGGGTCAAGTGATTGAGAACATAAAAGTTGATGCATTGTCTATGCAAATAAACCTTGCTACCTATGCAACCGGAATGTATCTTGTAGAGGTAACAACCGCTGGTAGAACTAATATAGTACGTATTATTAAAGATTAATAGAAACTCGTTTATTTAAAAAGGCTGTTCTTTACGAACAGCCTTTTTTTATTGCCTATTTTTGAATTCTATGAACCTGCATTATTCATTTATTATACCCGCGTACAATAGGCCAGACGAGGTGTACCGTCTGTTAGAAAGCTTATCACTGTTATCAGGCAACCTACCTTTTGAGGTCGTGGTAGTAGAAGATGGTTCCTTAAATCGCTGCGAGCTTGTTTGTGAACGCTTTCGCAAAAGCTTAACCATTAACTATCATTTTAAACAAAATACGGGACCGGGTGATTCTCGTAATTATGGTATGCGCGTTGCTACGGGAAACTACTTTGTAATACTAGATAGTGATTGTGTAGTCCCACCTGCATATTTAGAGGTTGTAGATGCTGCCCTAAAAGAAGATTTTGTTCACTGTTATGGCGGTCCAGATACTGCTCACAAGCGGTTTAGTAATTTGCAAAAGGCTATTAATTATACCATGACTTCTTTTTGGACTACTGGCGGTGTGAGAGGTGGTAGTGAGCAACTCGATAAATTCCAGCCTCGTAGTTTCAATATGGGGTTGAGTAAGGACGCATTTAATAAAACAGGAGGTTTTGGTCGCATTCACCCTGGTGAAGATCCTGATCTGGTACTTAGGATGTGGCATTTAGGGTACCGAACAAAGCTTATAAGTGGTGCCTTTGTGTATCACGAACGACGCATATCATGGCGCTTGTTTTATAAGCAAGTACACAAATTTGGGATGGTTCGTGTTATTCTTAATAAATGGCACACCACTAGTGGCCGTGTCGCTTATGCTTTTCCAAGCGTGTTTATTGCTGGTTTGCTGGCTAGTTTGTTATTCTTGCCTTTAGGGTACTATATGCCTATTTTTTTTTATGGGATATATTTCTTAGTAATCGCTATTGACGCTTCTGCAAAAAACAATATCGTCGTAGGTGCGTACAGTATTTTTGCTGCCCTTGTACAATTTACAGGCTATGGATTGGGTTTTTTAGTATCTTTTTATCAAATTATGATTAGAAACAAGCAGGAACAAGAGGTGTTTCCAGACTTGTTCTTTAAAAAAAAGTAAGCGATATGGTTATAGTAGGCCTCACAGGTGGAATAGGCAGCGGTAAAACTACCATTGCAAAACGTTTTTCGGAATTAGGGGTGCCTGTTTATACTGCAGACGATGCATCAAAAAAACTATTGGATTCAAATGCAAAAGTGCAGGAGGATGTTAAAAACCTTCTAGGTGCTCAGGCATATATTAATACCGATAAAGGGGAAGTTGCTGACCGTAAATTTATAGCTTCTAAAGTATTTAGTGATGCAACTTTTTTGAACGGTCTTAATGCTATAATGCACCCTGAGGTACGGCGCGATTTTAATAACTGGCGGGCAATACAAACTGCGCCGTATATCCTATATGAAGCTGCTATTTTACTGGAAAGCGGTGGATATGATCTGTGTGACTATATCATTGTGGTTGCCACGCCACTGGATATAAGAATAGCTCGTGTCATCGAGCGCGATAATGTAACGGAGCAAGAAGTGCATGCTCGTATAAATAATCAGTGGAATGATAAAAAGCGGCTGGATTATGCAAGTTTTGTAATAATAAACGAGGATATACAAAAAATTGATGTGCAAATAAGAAGAGTACATGAACTTATGTTAAAATAAAGAGATTAACATCTTAATTTAAGGGCGTTAATTTCTAGTTAAATATATTTTAACAAAATAATACGCCTTAAATTTGTATCATGCGTAAAAGATTACCAGCTATTCTTATCTTTCTGATGTCCATATCGCTTATAGGTATAATAGCAGTTCAGTTGTACTGGATATCTACAGGCATACGCGATAAAGAGCAACAATTTTCTTTTATTGTGAAACAGGCACTGGCTAGCACTGCATTTGAAGTGCAAAACATAGAAATAGATAAGTATTTTAATGCTTTTTCGACTATTCAAGACAGCCTGAGCGGTAGCAGTAACCTTGCTGTACTTAAACTGCAAATGCTTAAACAACGGAATGCAGAGATAGATGAGTCCATACGGTACTCGACGTCACCATTGTCAGACAACTATAAGCTCGATCCATCGTTTCTAGATACGGATTTGGACTCTGTGACCTTTGCGGCTTTGCTGCGCAAAAAGGTTATTGTAGAAGAGATAATTATAGATAGCACGGATGCAGGTCGCAAAAGTGAAGAAATGGTAAATAAGCTTTCAAGTATAGATGCCTATGAACGCAGGCAAATAGGGGAATGGGTTAATGCATATTCTGCCGCAACTCCAATATCTTCTAGAGTTAGTACTTCGCAAGTGCAACAGATTCTTCAAAGAGAATTGGAAAAGCGGGATATTAAAGAGTATTTTGAGTTTGCAGTTTATCAAGACGGCTACCAGACCCGTGTACACAAAGGGGAGTTTGATTTGTATAAAGGCAGCGTCTGGCAGTATCCCTTATTTAGAAATGAGAGTGCTGAATCACCTTACAGGATTTATGTAAATATACCCGGCAAGACAAAGTTTATTCTTTCTAGCCTATCAGGTATTATTTTGCTGTCGTTAATATTTACGGTCATAATTGTTATTGCATATGCTAGTTCTATTTTACAAATCTTTAACCAGCGCAAGATATCGCAAATAAAAACCGACTTCATTAATAATATGACGCACGAATTTAAAACGCCCATAGCCACTATAAACCTCGCGTTAGACTCGTTAAAGCACCCTAAGATAAATTCGAACCCAGAGAAAGTGATATTTTACCACGGGTTGATACGAGAAGAAAACAAGCGCATGCACACCCAAGTCGAGAACGTACTGCGCATTTCACAACTAGATAGGGACGATTTAAACATTGAAAAAACCCGTCACGATATGCAAGCAATTATAGAGGAAAGTATCTCACACGTACAGCTCATATTGCAGAACCGCTATGGTATCATACAATTTCATCCAGGTGCCCTTCACAATGACGTATTATTAAATGAGAGCCACATGACAAATGTGATGGTGAACTTGTTAGAAAACGCAATCAAATATACAGACGATGCAAAAAGCCCGGTGATAGACGTATTCACGGAAAACGTAAAAAATAAAATCATCATTAAAATACGGGACAATGGTATAGGTATTAATAAAACAGCTCATCGCAAGGTGTTCCAAAAGTTTTTTAGAGAACATACAGGCGATGTGCATAATGTAAAAGGACATGGACTGGGTCTGGCATATGTAAAACGCATTGTTGAAGATCATCTAGGTGATATAACAGTACAAAGCAACAAAGGTGAAGGAAGTACCTTTTCAATATATCTTCCCACATTAACTTAACAAAACACTTTTTATGGAAACGATTAATAAAAAAATTCTCTTAGTAGAGGACGATCCAAACTTTGGAACGGTTTTAAAAGATTATCTTGAAATGAACGATTTTGACGTAGTACACGCAAAAAATGGTATGGAAGGATTTGAGAAATTTAAAAAGGAAAACTTTGATTTATGTATTCTAGATGTGATGATGCCCTACAAGGATGGCTTTACGCTCGCAAAGGAAATACGGGAGAAAAACGAAGAAGTACCCATAATTTTCTTAACTGCCAAAGCGATGAAGGAAGACGTTTTGAAAGGTTACAAAGTAGGCGGCGACGACTATTTAAACAAACCCTTTGATAGTGAGGTTCTGCTTATGAAAATACGCGCATTTGTACATCGCAAATCGCCAGAAAACGCAACTGAGTCAAAAGAATTTGAATTTAAACTAGGCAGGTTCCGATTAAATAGCAAACTGCGCTTTTTAACTTTAGATGGAAAAAACCCAGTAAAGCTTTCTCCTAAAGAGAATGAGTTATTACGTTTACTTGCGCTTCATGTTAACGACCTAATGCCCCGTGAAATGGCTCTCAACAAAATATGGAGAGACGATAACTACTTTACATCGCGATCCATGGATGTTTACATTGCTAAACTGCGTAAGTATCTTAAGGATGATGACAACGTAGAGATTGTAAACATACACGGTGAAGGGTTTAGATTACTCATTAAAGATGAAGTGGACATGTAATGTCACCTTGTTTCTATAAAAGTTCACGGACTTGCTCTACAATCGCATTAGGGCAAGTCTTATAATAAAACCAGGTGACATCTGTGTCCTTCCGGTACCATGTAATTTGCCTTTTGGCAAATCGCCTTGTGTTTTGTTTTACAAGCGCAACCGCGCTTTCTACCGTTTGATTGTTTGTTGAGGCATTGTAGAACTCCCTATAACCTACAGTTTGTAATGCATTCAAGTCCTTATGAGGCTCTAGATTTTTAACCTCTTCTAATAAACCGTTTGCAACCATATGTTCTACACGCTGGTTTATACGCTCGTAAAGTTCTTCGCGAGGAGCTTCGAGGCCTATTTTTATTACTTTAAATAAACGTTGTTTTGCAGTAGCTGTGCGTATCTGGCTAAACTTGTTGCCACTTGCAGTAATAGCGGAGACTGCCCGCAACAATCTATGTGCATTATTGATGTCTACGGTCTCATAATATTCAGGGTCTATACGTAGTAATTCTTCTTGCAGCCAGGAGAGCCCGTGTTGTTCGTAACTTACTTGCAACTGCAACTTTAATCCTTCAGGAACCTCAGGAAAATCATCTAATCCATGTGTAATTGCTCTTTCGTAAAGTGCGCTGCCGCCCACCATTATAACGACATCGTGGTCGGTGAAAAGCGCAGCTAGCAAGGCGATTCCTTCTTTTTCAAAATCACCTACGGTGAACCGCTCATGTATGCTTTTAGATTGTATAAAATGATGCGGTGCAGCATTTAATTCATCCTTGTTAGGAACCGCGGTACCTATGCTCATTTCTTTGTAAAATTGTCTTGAGTCGCAGGATATTATTTGCGTTTTGTACGCTTTTGCAAAAGCGATACTAAGCGCAGTTTTTCCTATACCCGTAGGTCCTACTATAGTTATAAGCGTTTTATTCATGAAGGTTGTATCCGCAAGAATGGCAAAAAGTAGCGTCGTCTAAATGCTTATTTTCAACACAATTCCTACATACTTGGGTATTTGTCCGATTGCCGTCTGGCGCCGGTTTGTCCTGTTGCTCTGGTTGAGGTTTGCTATTGGGCCCAGCAGTAAACTCCGCGCTTACTATACCCGTAGGCACCGCTATAATGCCATATCCCATAATCATAATAACTGCTGCTATAAATTGCCCTAGAGGCGTAACGGGAGCTATATCACCGAAGCCCACGGTGGTAAGCGTCACGATACACCAATAAATAGAAACGGGGATGCTTACAAAACCACTTGCAGGACCTTCTACGATGTACATTATGCTACCAAAGATTATAGAAACGACGATTACTGCAAACAGAAATACAAAAATCTTAGGTGCGCTCGATCGCACTGCTCTTAAAAGCTTGTTCGATTCCCCTACAAATTTCGTGATTTTAAGAATTCTAAATATCCTCAATAAACGCAAAGATCGTATAGATAGCAGTGAGTTATAACCACTCATAAATAACCCTATATAAAGCGGTAGGGTAGACAGCAAGTCTATAACACCGTAAAAGGATAGGATATATTTCCAAGGTTTTTTTATACAAATAATGCGTAAAACATATTCTACGGTAAAGAAAATGGTAACTACCCACTCCATGGCCAGAAATTCGTAAGCATATTTTCTGCCTAGCGAAGGCACGCTTTCTAACATCACTAAGGCAATACTCAAAATAATAAGAACGAGCAGTATAATATCAAATAATTTTCCCGCAACCGTGTCTGCCTCATAGATTACTTCATGAATCTTTGCACGCCAGCCTATGGAATGTTTATGTGATTTGTGGGAGTCCATTATTCAAATAATGGATAAGTCGTAGGGTTACTCTCGTGCATTATTTTATAAACGGTGTCGAATACGTCGTCTTTACTAGGTTTAGAAAAATAATCACCGTCAGTTCCATAAGCTGGTCTGTGTGGTTGTGCGCTCAAACATTGTGGCTTGCTGTCTAGGTAAGGCCATGCGTGCTGCTCATCTAGCACTTGTTGTAAAATAAAAGCACTTGCTCCACCTGGAACGTCTTCGTCTACAACGAGCAAACGGCTTGTCTTCTTTACGCTTTTTAAAATGTCATGGTCTTTGTCAAACGGCAATAAGGACTGTGCGTCTATAAGTTCGATTGCTATTCCAGCGCGTTCTAAATCTACTATGGCGTCTTCTATTATGCGCAGGGTAGAGCCATATGAGACTATGGTAATATCGGTACCGGTTACAAGGGTTTCTACTTTACCTATGGGCGTTCTAAAAGCACCTAGGTTTGTAGGAAGTTGTTCTTTAAGTCTATAACCGTTAAGACATTCTACAATAAGTGCTGGTTCATCACTCGCCAGCATGGTGTTATAAAAACCAGCTGCTTGGGTCATGTTTCTAGGAACCAGAACATGTATACCGCGCACCAGGTTAATGATGCCACCCATGGGCGAGCCGCTGTGCCATATACCTTCTAGCCTATGGCCTCGTGTTCTAATAATTAAAGGGGCTTTTTGGCGTCCTTTTGTACGGTATTGCAAAGTGGCAAGGTCATCGCTCATAAGTTGCAAACAGTAGAGTAAGTAGTCCAGATATTGAATCTCGGCAATGGGTCTTAAACCACGCATGGCCAGGCCTATACCTTGACCTAGGATGGTTGCTTCTCTAATACCCGTGTCTGAAACGCGCAGTTCACCGTATTTTTCTTGCATGCCTTCTAGTCCCTGGTTCACATCACCTATCTCGCCAGCATCCTCACCAAAAATCATGACCTCTGGACTTGCACTCAATATTGCGTCAAAGTTATCGCGCATAATTACGCGACCGTCTACCTCAACACTGTCGCTGTTATAAACAGGAGCAACTGCCGCCACATTTATGGCTGCGTTTGCACTGCTGCTAAACAGGTGACTGCTGTATACTTGTTGCGTCACTTCTTTATGGCTGCGTAACCAGGTCTGTAAATCTCTTACCGCTGCACTGTGTTCTTTAATTGCAAATCGCAACAATGCGCGTGCAGTTTCAAAAACATTTTTCAGGTTCGGTTCTTTAATTTCTTTTAAAGCATTAACAAGCGGTGTCATAAAAACTCCGTTACTAGAGGCCACTGCCAGTGCTTCCATAAGCGCTACTGCCTCATTGCGTTTTTCTATAATAGGGTTGAGGTAAGCGTTCCACGCAGCTTTTTTACCGTCACGCACTTGTTTTTTAATACCGTTTTCTACGGCAGCGAGTTCCTCTTCGGTTGCAAACTCGTTGTCTATGAGCCAGGCTCTAAACCGCACATTACAATCGTGGTCGCGTTCCCACTCTAAGCGCTCTGCGCTCTTGTAGCGCTCATGCGAACCGCTCGTGCTGTGGCCTTGTGGTTGCGTAAGTTCTTGCACATGTATTAAAACAGGTACATGCTCCTCACGTGCTATTGCACTTGCCTTTTCATAGGTATCTACCAGGCTCACATAATCCCAACCATTAACGGTGAGTATTTCATAACCTGCATCCTCCTCATCGCGTTGGAAACCTGCTTGTATTTTACTTATGTTTTCTTTGGTGGTTTGGTGTCTTGCATGCACAGAGATTCCATAGTCATCGTCCCACACACTTATAACCATAGGAACTTGCAATACCCCTGCGGCGTTAAAACTTTCCCAGAAATGTCCTTCACTGGTACTGGCGTTTCCTATCGTTCCCCAGGCAACTTCATCTCCTTTATTAGAGAACCCATTATCCGTAGAAATATCTTTGTTATGTCTGTAAACTTTGGACGCCTGAGCAAGCCCGAGCAACCGCGGCATTTGCGCTGCAGTAGGCGAGATGTCTGCGCTCGAGTTCTTCTGGTCTATAAGTCTTTTCCAGCTGCCATCTTCGTGCAAACTGTGTGTAGAAAAATGGCCTCCCATTTGTCTACCTGCACTCATAGGTTCTTGGCTCAGGTCTGTGTTTGCATAGAGACCAGCAAAGAACTGCTCGATAGATAACTCACCTATGGCCATCATAAAAGTTTGGTCGCGATAATAACCACTTCTAAAATCACCATTTTCAAAGGAGCGCGCCCAAGCTAGTTGTGGTAATTCTTTACCGTCACCAAAAATCCCAAATTTCGCTTTACCCGTGAGGACCTCGCGTCTACCTAAAAGGCTACATTCTCTACTTGTAACAGCAATGGTATAATCTTTAAGAACTTCTTTTTTAAAGTCTTCTTTTACGAGTTGTGCACTTGTGATATCGTCTGTATTCATGATTATGGTTCTATATCCACAAAGGTACAATTTAACAGGGCTATTTGCAACCGGGAACTAGTACCAGCGCCTGTTAAAAAGCTTGATCATGGTATTGATATCCAAGGTGACTATAAACCGTATTTTTTGGTCGTAGTTCGTTTGGGCTATTTCCCAGCCATTATTACTGTAAATAGGGAAATAAAGCTCAAAATAATCTTGTAATAAATTAAGTCGTACACCACTGTCGTATACAAATACAGGGTCCACACTCTTGTTTTTAACAAAGCCCACATCACCATAAACAAACACGTATTTCCAGATGCTGTATGAGGAATTAACGGTGGTAAGCCACTGGTTTGCAAACGCAGGTTCTAGTTGTGATTTAAAACCACCTTCGGCAGGAATGTATTGTTGTGAGAAAAGCCCAGAGCTTTCTGAACGGCCGTAGTAATTGTAGTCAAAAAGGTAATCTGTGGGTCGGTCGAGCGCAAATGAAAAAAAGTTCCTATTTCCCTGTGAATTATTTGATAAGAAAGCACCTGCAAAAAACCGCACGCTTAGCTGCCTGTTGTCTTTAAACAACATGCGCCAAGTTCTTCGTACGTCAACTTTAGTAAAATCTTGGGAAACCTCTAAACCTGCGCCGAAACTTTGAAACCGCTTTAAATTCAAATCAGAACTGCCATAATTAAGGTTGAATACATTATAATCGGGTTCGTTGGTAGGGCTTAATGGGTCGCGGTCGCGACTTACTAAAATATTACGAATGGTTAAACTTTGTATAGAATTGCTGCGTAAGTCTTTAGGTCTGTATCCTAAGTTTAAAAACACGGAAGCCCTGCGATACAACAAATCGTTATCATAAGAAAAGGTGTTTGCGCTTACTCCGTACCGCACACTGAACAGCCTGTTATTGCGGTCTTGCATGGGGTGGTCGTAAGACATGGAAACGGAGCCTACAAGTCTGTCAGAATTTGTTCCGTAATTAGGCCGTATGCTATAATTAAAAGGTTTTTTAACGAGGTTCCCGTTATAAAACCTACCACCTAGAGCAAGCCCGTCGTAAATATTAAAACTCACGTCAGGCATTAAGAATATTTGTGTTTTCTTCGGGTTTTCCACGTCTTTAAACAGCCTAAATTCGATTGGTCTGTTTAGTGATGGAAAGGATTTTAGAGTCTTATAATTATCCCGCATGGTAAACTCCGGAATGAGATTTTCATAGTTCAAAGCTATCTGCGTTGCTCGCTTTCGCGGTAGCGTAACGACTATTTCATTCAGGAACCCATCAATCCACTTTTTGTGGACAATACTATCGTTATCTATTAGATAAATGGCCACGGGAAGGATGCGGTCAGACTTGTTTTTTATGGTAAGTTGTATGGAGTCACCGCGTTTTTTAACAGACTTTATTTTCCATTCCATGTATTTGTGGCTGGCGATATAATCGTCAAAAAACCAGTCTATGTCGCGTGCCGTATTTTTTTTGAGTAAGATTCTCAAATCGTTTGTTTCGTCTCCCAAGGTAGGGTCCTGATAATAGCTGCGCAAGCTTTTTTCAAGACTATCGTCGTCTATGTAGTCATTTAAATATCGCAGGCCCAGTCCTGCCTTGTAAGGTGTTGCTAGTTGCTGGTTATACTTTATAAGAGAATCAACGGGTGTGTTTATGGCTTGATCTATATTAAGGCGAGCTGCGTTTAAATACAGCAAATTATACTGGTCGTTGAATTGCAGTTGCGTTGCATGAAAGCCTTTTATGCCCCATATCTCGCCTAGCTTCCCACTTATTTTGAGTTTGGGATAATACAGTTCCTGGTACTGCATGAGCAAATAAACGATAGTTGCATCTTGCAACCAGCCGTCTTCCCTAGGGTTTGCTTTGTCTAGTGTCGTAACCCAGTTGCGTGCGATCGCTTTAAGCAACTTTATCTCATGGGTGTACCCAGCTGGAAATGGATTTATAAACTTTGGCAGGGAGCTTAATCCGTAAATGGGGTTTTCTTTATAATAACGTTCAGACACGAGCAGGTTTTCATGTGGGTAAGCACCTATTTTGTTCTGCAAAAAAGTAGTGATGCGGTCTGTAAAAATAAGTTTGAGCTCAAGTGGTAAATCTGCATCATCTATGTCTGTCAATACGTTTGCTGCTGCGGTGGTATATTTTTTAAAGGCAGTAGGGTTTCTTGTAATGTGCAGGCGTACTTCTTTTTGCGAAGTACCTTGTAGCAAGTAACTGTTGCGCTCACTGGTCTCGCCAGCTATTGTGGCGTTGAGGTTAGAAATGGCCTTGTAAGCTTTTGGTACATGCAGTGAAAGGTTAAAATCCATAGGCGCAGCATAAAAGTCGTGCAGGTCTTTATGCGAATAAAAAGACCAGGCACCATCTTTGAAAACGGCTGGACTTAAATACCAGTGGCGCAAGTTGTAGTCGTTTGAACTCGTTCTACCGTAACCCGTATAGCCGTCTTCTGGAATATCTATGGTGTATTTAAAAACAAGTAATCGTTTTTCACCAGTAAGAAGCGGTCGCGACAGACTTAACTTAATAATGTCTTGTTGTTTATGCACCCTTGTTAATGTAAAATCGGTTTGTGCTAGCGTTTCATCAGTAAACGTAGTGCGGCCTCGATTGCCGTTGTTTGCAAACTCAAACTTGTTTTTAAAGTCCTCTGCAAATCGCTCTGCAAGTGGCGTTTCCGTGTTAGAAAAGGCATGTGCCCAGTCCAGCAGGTATACCGTGTCCCATGTGCTTCCTGAGTTGTTATGAACTGTAATTTCTTGGGTTATCGTAAGTGTTTGCGCATCGCTGTCTAGCGTCGCAATGATTTTGCTTTTATGTTGCGCAACAACAATGCTCGAGCAAAAGAATAAGAAGATACGGAGGGTTCTCAAGAGCATTTTTGCGTTATAATTTTAAAGCAAACTTGTTAAGTGATATGAGTATCTCATCACATAGGTATGTCTTTCAGGTAACCAACTAAAAAACATGTCAGGTACTTTAAAAATTGGGACTCAACTCATAACGCTGGTAAAACTCGTTTATGATTGCAACAGCTTCGTCTGCAGTATCTACTACATGCAGCAGGTCTATATCTTCTGGGCTTACGGTGAAGAATTTTTTGTCAAGCGTAGATTTTATCCAATCTATTAATCCTGACCAGAACTCTGTTCCTACAAGTATAATAGGGAATTTTTGTATTTTGTTTGTTTGTATCAAGGTAATAGCTTCAAAAAGCTCGTCTAGCGTTCCAAAACCGCCTGGCATCACCACAAAACCTTGCGAGTATTTTACAAACATGACCTTACGGGCAAAGAAATAGTCAAAATCTAGACTCTTGTCATTATCAATATATGGGTTATCGTGCTGCTCAAAAGGCAGGGCAATGTTCAACCCTACTGACGTCCCACCTGCTAGATGCGCTCCTTTATTACCGGCTTCCATAATTCCTGGGCCACCACCTGTAATCACTCCATAACCGCTCTCTACGATTTTACTAGCAATTTCGGTTGCTAGCTGGTAATACATATTGTCTGGTTTTAATCTAGCACTACCAAAAATAGATACACAAGGCCCGATGCGGCTCATGCGCTCAAAACCCATTACAAATTCTGACAGTATTTTAAAGGTCGCCCAGCTATCGTTAGTTTTAATCGCGTTCCAGCCTTTTTCGTTTTGTTCTTTTCTCATGCGTTACGGTATTACCAGCAATCATTGCTGTTTTGAGGTTATTTTTTTGCGAGCTCTTTTTTAAGAAAGGTTGCGGTATAAGAATCTTTGCTTTTTGCCACTTTTTCTGGTGTGCCACTTGCGATGATTGCGCCACCACCGCGACCGCCTTCTGGGCCTACGTCTATAATATAATCGGCTATTTTAATAACGTCCATATTGTGTTCTATTATAAGTACAGTATTTCCTTTATCCACTAATTTATTTAGAACCTGTAATAATACGTTTATATCTTCAAAATGCAAGCCCGTTGTAGGTTCGTCTAGTATATAAAAGGTATTGCCTGTGTCTTTTTTAGAAAGCTCAGCAGCTAGTTTAATACGCTGTGCCTCGCCACCAGAAAGGGTAGTGGACTGCTGCCCTAAGGTGATGTAGCCCAAGCCCACATCTTCTATTGTTTGCAGCTTGCGGTATATTTTAGGAATGGATTTAAAAAACTCCGTCGCCTCGCTTATGGTCATATTAAGCACATCACTTATGGACTTGCCCTTGTAGCGTATCTCTAGGGTCTCGCGGTTAAATCGTTTGCCATTACAGGTCTCGCAGGTTACGTAAACGTCAGGTAAAAAATTCATTTCTATCACGCGCAAGCCGCCGCCTTGGCAGGTTTCACAACGGCCACCGCTCACATTAAAGCTGAAACGGCCTGCTTTATAGCCGCGTATTAATGCCTCTGGTGTCATTGCAAATAGGGTGCGTATTTCTGTAAATGTGCCCGTGTAGGTAACAGGATTAGAGCGCGGCGTGCGCCCTATGGGACTTTGATTAATGTCTATGACTTTGTCCACGTGCTCTAGTCCTTTTATAGATTTGTAGGGCATGGGTTTTTTTACCGCTCTAAAGAAATGTGCATTCATAATGCGGTACAAGGTTTCATTAATAAGTGTCGATTTCCCGCTGCCCGATACGCCGCTTACAACGATCATTTGACCTAGTGGCAGGTCTATATTTACGTTTTTAAGGTTGTTTCCTATACAGCCTTTCAGACTTATTTTGTGACCGTTTCCGACCCGACGGTTTGCGGGAATTTCTATTTTCTTGCGACCGCTTAGATAGGCAGCTGTGAGCGTGTCGTGCGTTAAGATTTCGGCAGGTGTTCCTTCACTTATGATCTCACCTCCATATTTTCCTGCGCGTGGCCCTATATCTATCAC
>Ga0222709_1000264_pt1 | contig 14808 bp, 12 predicted proteins | sample AntAcemetage1692_FD_179822 | JGI IMG/M metagenome (GOLD analysis project Ga0222709, IMG submission 179822) | Saline water microbial communities from Ace Lake, Antarctica - #1692 | ecosystem: Environmental > Aquatic > Non-marine Saline and Alkaline > Saline | place: Antarctica: Ace Lake...
ACCGCGAAGGCAATGTAACACTAGACGCCTGTGTGATGAGTTCAAATGGCGATTGCGGTGCTGTGGTGTGTGTAGAAAATATTACTAACGTCGCCGCACTTGCAAAAGTAGTTATGGAAAAAACCCCGCATGTAATGCTCGCCGGTAAAGGCGCAGAGGAACTTGCTTACAAACATGGTTTTAAAGCAGCGCAATTACTCACAGCAGCATCTGAAACCGCATACAGAGAATGGCTCAAAACAAGTGAATACAAACCCATTATTAATATAGAGAACCACGATACCATAGGCATGCTGTGCATGGACAAAAATGGTGATATCGCTGGCGCCTGCACCACTTCTGGCTTGTCTTATAAAATGAAAGGCCGCGTAGGCGACTCACCCATCATAGGTGCAGGGCTTTTTATAGATAACGAGATAGGCGGCGCAGCAGCTACCGGCCTGGGCGAAGAAATTATGAAAAATTTGAGTAGTTTTTTAATAGTAGAACTCATGCGGCAGGGCAGTAGCCCTCAAGAAGCCTGTGAAGAGGCTGTGCGCAGGGTTGTTTCCAAAAACGATAACATAGAACACTTTCAAGTAGCGTACATTGCAATGAATAAAAAGGGTGAAACCGGCAGTTATTGTATACATCCTGGTTTTGGGATGATGGAATATAAAGACGGTATAAACATCCGTAAGGAATCACGAGCGCATTTAAAAGCTTAAAAAAACATGAATAAAGCGACCCTAAACGATATGTCTAGTTATAAGACTGCGTTTGCGTTAATCACCATTTTATTTTTTATGTGGGGATTCATTACCGTACTAGTAGATGCATTGGTACCGCGATTAAAAGCGGTGTTTGATTTATCCTACGGGCAGTCTATTACGGTGCAGTTTGCTTTTTTTGGAGCGTTTTTCTGTTTTGCGGTACCGTCTAGTTTATTACTAGAAAAAATAGGGTATAAAAGCGGCATTGTGGCAGGACTTACGCTTATGGGAATCGCTTGTTTATTATTTTACCCAGCGGCAGGTATTCGCGAGTTTTGGATTTTTATAACTGCTTTTTTTACTCTTGCGACAGGTATTACTATTTTACAAGTAGCAGCAAACCCGTATGTGACTTTGCTAGGTGACGAGAAAACAGCGTCGAGCAGGCTCAATTTATCGCAAGCTTTTAATAGTTTTGGCACCTTGCTTGCGCCTATTGCCGGTGCCTTGTTTTTATTAAGTGACTCTGTCATGAGTGGCGACGAGATTGCTACTTTGAGCACGACCGCACAAAAGGCTTATTATGCGAGTGAAGCATTAACTGTACAAGAACCATTTCTAATTATAGCAGCTATTTTGTTTGCGCTCGCTGCTATTTTTGCTTTTATTAATTTACCGCAGCTCATACAAAAAGCCCCTAGTGGTGGATACACAAAGTTACTAAGGAACTCCAGATTCATGCTAGGCGTTCTTGCTATTTTTATGTATGTGGGTGCAGAGGTTTCTATAGGCAGTTATCTGGTTAATTATTTTGAAGAGTTAAACGTGATAGACAGCGTAAAGAACAGTGACTTTTTAAGCAGGCTGTCATCTACATTGCTTTTCGGAAAAGACATAAACATGCTCGATGCAAAAGCCGTATTAGGAGCTTTTGTAACGCTATACTGGGGCGGCGCAATGATAGGTCGTTTTGCAGGCGCATACTTGATGCGATTTGTAAGCAGTGGGAAGCTCTTGATTATTTTTGGCACACTTGCGATTTCTATGATCGGTATATCCGTAAGCACTAGCGGTACAACTGCTATGTTTAGTATACTAGCCGTAGGTTTATTTAACTCTATTATGTTTCCTACTATTTTTAGTCTCGCGCTCAATGGCCTTTACAACTTAAAGGCCCAAGGCTCTGGTTTGTTGGTTATGGGTATTGTGGGCGGTGCTGTCATCCCCAAACTTACCGGTGTATTAGCAGACGCTACAAGCCTCAAAATAGCGCTGGGAGTTTTGGTATTATGTTATGCCTACATCATTCATTATGGCTACACAAAAAAGAGCGTATAAGTGACTAGCCGCCTTTAGATACGTGCTCACTTATTGCTACAGGGTTCCTTGCTATTTCATACGCCACACAATTAAAACGCATTGGGCATATAAAACGATAAGGTCCCGCACTTCCCTCTTTTTTATTTACGAATTCTCGTGTGCGCTACGAATATGGATATTTTTCTAGTAAATCATTTAGTGAAATCAGCCCATTCTCCTCGTAGATATAACCCACAACTGAGGAACAATTCAAAGATTTGCTCCATTGCTTATAACGAGAAGATAAATAATGATTTGTCGTAGCTATTATTTGTGCGCTATCATACCTGTCGAGCAACTCTTCGTACAGCGTATCGAGTGCGCCAGGAATTATAAAGTCCGCTAGGTTATAAAAGACGTTACCCCTATTTATTGCGAGAACATCAGTGATACTACGAAATACGCGATTGATTATCTCAAAAGTTATCCATGTATTTCAGACACTTGCTTTTATATAAAAATAGTCGCCATTGCCTCTAACGAATTTTTGGGGAATAGGTACTGCCTCCTCTAAATGATTAAAGGCAGTTTAAGTCCCGTATCAGAACACAAGATATTTATAACCATAGTTATTAATAGTTTGCAGCAGCAGGTCGTTTTTGTCATCGATGCGAACAATTTCTCTAAAGAAAGGATGTTCTAGGTTGGTTTGAATTATAAGTTTTATCGGTCAAGGTCATTAGCAAACAGAGCGCGAAGCTGCAATGCTGATGTGTAAAAAACCGACAAGTTGGTTAAGCAGAACATTAAACCTGCGTGCATCGCGATATGCTATGTTCTGAAAGTATATAAATTAAAAACCCGACCTAGCAGGTCGGGTTTTTAGTCTATATAGTCAGATACTAGCCTCCAAAGTCGTCAAAACGTATATTCTCATCTGGAATCCCGTAATCTTCCCCCATCTTTTGAACAGCTTGATTCATTAATGGTGGGCCACAAAAATACAACTCTATATCCTCGGGCGTGTCGTGATGGCTTAGGTAGTTATCTATAACACAATTGTGTATAAAACCTACAAAACCGTCGCCTTGACCATCAATTCCGTCTTTAACTTTCCAATTATCTTCCTCCATGGGCTCAGAAAGTGCTAGATAAAACTTGAAGTTAGGGTAATCTTTCTCCAGCGATTTAAAGTGATCTATATAAAACAGCTCCCGCTTCGAACGACCTCCGTACCAGTAAGTCACTTTGCGTCCAGTTTTAATGGTACGAAATAAGTGATACAAGTGCGAGCGCATAGGTGCCATTCCAGCGCCACCTCCTACGTAAAGCATCTCAGCTTGCGACTCATTAATAAAGAATTCCCCATAAGGCCCAGAAACGATTACTTTATCGCCTTGTTTTTGATTAAAGATATAAGAACTAGCAATACCAGGATTCACATCCATCCAGCCATTTTTTGCTCTATCCCATGGTGGCGTAGCAATACGTACGTTAAGCATAATGTCGCGGCCCTCGGCGGGGAACGATGCCATAGAATATGCGCGTTCCACAGTCTCGGGATTTTTCATTACAAGCGGCCACAGGTTAAATTTATCCCACTCTGCCTGAAACTTGTCTGGTGTCTCGTGCTCCTCTGGATGCGCAGTAACATCAATATCTGCAAATTTTACCTCACACTTCGGTATCTCTATTTGTATGTAACCACCCGCCTCATAATGCATATCTTCCGGAAGGCGTACTACAAATTCTTTAATGAACGAAGCAACGTTAAAGTTACGTATAACCTCGGCTTCCCACTTTTTAATTCCAAAAACCTCTTCAGGAATTTCGATAACCATGTCCTGTTTTACCTTGACTTGGCAACCTAATCTCCAACCCTCGGCAATCTCTTTACGAGAAAAGTGTGGTTCTTCTGTAGGTAAAATACCGCCACCACCAGACTTTACTATACACTTACACTGTATACATGTTCCACCACCACCACAGGCAGATGGCAGGAATAATTTATTTTCACCTAGAGTTCCTAATAGCGTGCTGCCAGAACCTGTCGTTAAATTACGTTCCCCATTTACATTTATGGTTACTGGACCAGATGGTGAAAGCTTTTGCTTTACCATAAGTAATAAAGAAACTAGTACCATGGTCAGTATAAGGAAAGCCACAACCGTTGCAATGACGGTTCCTGTAATTTCTGCTGCTAATATCATAATCTAACTGATTTTGCTTTGTTAATGCCTGTATTTAATTGTCGTTATTTGTTAAGTCACCTGACGTTTCTTGAGAAATAGATACGGCTGCCTTAGGCTTTTCTTTCTTTACCTCATCACCACCGGTTAACATGCCACCAAAACTCATAAACCCTATTGCCATAAGGCCTGTTACTATAAAGGTAATACCTAAACCTCTTAATGCAGGCGGTATGCTAGAGTATCTTATTTTCTCCCGAATGGCAGCAATCGCTAATATCGCAAGAAACCAGCCTACTCCAGAGCCTACTCCGTAGGTTGTAGCAAGGCCTAAAGATGGAATCTCTCTGGACTGCATAAATAACGAACCACCCAATATTGCACAGTTTACCGCAATAAGTGGCAAGAAAATACCTAACGAGTTGTATAATCCAGGTGAAAATTTCTCAACAATTATCTCCACTAGTTGTACCATGGTTGCAATAGTCGCAATAAACATAATAAACGATAAGAAACTTAGGTCATAAGACGAATACTCCGCTCCTAACCAAGATAATGCTCCTGGCTGCAATATATACTGATCAAGCATCCAGTTAAGCGGTACGGTGATAGCAAGTACAAAGATTACAGCAAATCCCAGACCTACGGCGGTGGTCACTTTCTTAGAAACTGCTAGATATGAACACATTCCTAAAAATGTGGCAAATACCATGTTATCTATAAAAACCGATTTAAAAAATAATTCTATATGTTCCATTTTATCTTTTTTGAGTGACGCTAGGCTTGCTGTTGAGCACGCTTTCGCGAAAGCGAAATAACGTAATACCTTAATTTTCTATTAATGCAGCGTTTCTACTGCGTTGTATCCATATAATAATTCCTACCACGATAAGCGCCATAGGCGAAAGTAGCATGAATCCGTTATTTTCGTAACCAATAGAATAAAGTCCTGATTTTTCAATTGGGTCACCTAATACAGGTATGCCCAACAGGGTTCCAGAACCCAATAGTTCTCTTATAAAACCAACAAGTATTAGGATAAACCCATAACCTGCTGCATTACCTATACCATCTAGAAATGACCGCCACGCGCCGTTACCCAAAGCAAATGCCTCAAAGCGTCCCATGATAATGCAATTTGTAATAATAAGGCCTACAAAAACCGAAAGTGTTTTGCTGAGCTCGTAAGCATAGGCTTTAAGAAATTGGTCAACCATAATAACTAAAGAAGCAACTATTACGAGCTGTACGATAATTCTGATTTTAGAGGGTATAATGTTTCTCATTAAGGAGATTACCACGTTTCCTACACCCATTACAAAAAGCACAGAAACGGCCATTACTATAGATGCTTTTAACTCTGCGGTAATAGCGAGTGCTGAACATATACCCAGTACCTGAATAGTAATGGGGTTATTGTCCAGAAATGGATCCGTTATTAATTTAGTGTCCTTTTTAGATAAAATTGCCATAGCTAGTTCTTTAGGTTTTGAAAGTAAGGCAAGTAAAGCCCTAGGTCTTTTTTAATCATGGCTGTAACACCGTCACCTGTAATGGTCGCACCAGCGATTGCATCAACTTTATAATCTTGTTTACGCTCGTTTTTAGGATCTGCGTTACCTTTTGCTACTGTAATTCCTTTAAAGACGCCTGCCTCCGTAAGCAAGTGCTCTCCATAAAAATCATCCATAAAGTAACGTTGTTTTATGTTTGCGCCTAGTCCTGGTGTTTCTGCCTTATGGTCAAAGTATGTTCCCTGAACTATCATGTCCTCATCTACGGCAACATAACCCCATATCGCGTCCCAAAGGCCTTTACCACGTATAGGAGCAACATATAATGTTTTTCCTTCTGGGCTTTTACCTATAAACAAGGGCAGCTTGCGCACACCCGTATTTTTTTGGGAAGTTTGTTGTTTTTTAACATCTATAAGATAAGGCTCTTGCCCAGTCTCTGCCATGTATTCCTCGCGGGTTTGCGTTTGGGTAATTTCCCCATCCTTAAAGGTAAGCACGATTTGTTCCGTCACATTTTTCTCAAACTCTTTTGGGGCGACGTCCGTACCTACAAAAATAGCATTAGTTCCTTCGTTGTCGTTAATTCCCAAAACATAGAGTATGTTTTGTTGCTTTTCTATTTTTTCGTTCTGTGAAATCGCCGGACTCAAACTTGTTGCTAAAAAAGCGAGTATTCCTCCTACAACTACTACCATACCTACTGCAAATAAAATAGTATATGAATTCTTATCTGTTTTGTTTTCCATGATTAAGCCGCTTTGAGTTTTAAACGCTTCATTCGCTGCTTTACGTTACCCTGGACCACGTAGTGATCTATGGTTGGTGCAAAAACGTTCATTAATAAGATTGCGAGGAAAACACCTTCAGGATACGCGGGATTAAACACGCGTATCATAATAGAGATGAATCCTATGAGGAATCCGTAAATCCATTTTCCTTTATTCGTTTGTGCGGCAGACACCGGATCGGTGGCCATATAAACCGCACCGAAAAGTACAGAGCCTATAATGAGGTGTTGCCAGAAAGGAACACTCATTAGCCCGTAAAACTTACTTGAGTCCGATATGATACCAGCGTCCACTACAGCATTAAATATAAGTCCCATAGCAAGCGCACCTATTAAGGTGCTCACAATAATTCTCCAGCTACCTATTTTCGTAAAAATCAAAAACAACGCACCTATAATAATCAAGAACTTAGAGGTCTCCCCTACTGATCCTGGTATAATGCCCCAGAACATGTCCCAGTAATCATATCCTAGTGTTTTGTTCTGTGCATAAGCTCCTAAGATTGTTTCACCAGACATCGCGTCTAGGTTTGCACCCGCAGCTATCATTTGATCGCGTTCTACAGCTCCGTGAACCCATACTTTATCACCTGACATCCATGTAGGGTAAGCAAAAAACAAGAACGCACGTATGGTTAATGCCGGATTTAGAATGTTCATTCCCGTACCACCAAAAACTTCTTTACCTATCACTACCCCAAAGACAACCGCAATAGCAAGCATCCATAATGGAATATCTACAGGCACGATAAGTGGCACAAGAATTCCTGTTACCAGATAACCTTCTTCTACCTCATGTCCTTTTATAATGGCAAATAAGAATTCTACCCCAAGACCTACACCATAGGACACAACTACGAGTGGCAGTATAGTCCAAGCGCCCAGTATCAAGTTGTCTATAGTCCAAAAAGAACCTCCTAAAAACCCTGAAGCTTTATCTATCTCACCCAGTGCAAGGTAATGCTGATAACCAGCATTATACATACCAAAAATTAAACATGGAACCAGCGCAATAATCACGGTGTTCATGGTACGCTTTAAATCGTCTACTGCCTTAACGTGTGTGCCGTTGTGCGTCACCTCGTTGGGTGTGTAGAGAAATGTGTGCAGCGCGTTAAAAGCAGGTGCCATTTTAGTGCCACGGTAACGCTCCTTTATTACGTGTAAATTATCTTTAAAAGTCATTATCCTATTTCTTTAAGCATTAAGTCCAGTCCTGTTCTTATAATAGATTGATGCGGTTGTTTAGACACGCAAATAAACTCTGTAAGTGCAAAATCCTCTGGTGCAACCTCGTACATACCCAGCGCTTCCATTTCATCTAGATCGTTGTACATACACGCCTTTAAGAGCTGCATAGGATACATGTCTAACGGGAACACGTCTTCATAAATTCCCGTAACTACAAAGGCACGGTGCTCGCCATTTGTATTTGTATTTAAATCGTACTTTTTATTGGGTTGCAACCATGAAAAAGTAAGCGCTCTAGAAGAAGATATTTTGTTAAACACAGGCTTGTTCCACCCGAAGAATTCATAATCGTCACCTTCTGGTATCGCTGTAATCACATTGCTATAAAAGTCCAGCACGCCGTCTTCACCTACCTGCTTTCCAGAAAGTACGTTACCAACTATAACGCGGTGGTTAGCTCCTTTTTCGACACCGCTATCGTGTAGAAAGGTATCTAAGGTCGCACCTATTTTTGTCTTAAAATAACGCGGGCTTGCTACAGCTGATCCTGCCAGGGCAACAATGCGCTCTGCATTAAAAACACCAGTAAGCAACAACTCACCCATGATTACAAGATCCTGGGCAGCTACCGTCCAAACGGTCTCCCCTTTATTTACGGGGTCTATTTTATTTATAAGCGTTCCCACATTACCACAAGGGTGTGGCCCAGAAACCACATGGAACTCAACACCTCTTAAACCAGTAAAAGGGCTTTTTGCATCTTTAGCAACTCCCACATGAACTTTTCCTGTGGTAAGTATCCCTAGTGTGGTTAACGCAGCTTGCAGCTCTTGCTCTTTGCCCGCAAGGGTAAAATCTAGGTCTGCAGCCAGCGGTGCACTTGCGTAGCCCGATATAAAAATAGCTTTAGGCGCTCGCTCCGGGTTTGCAACAACATCATACGGACGCTGTTTTATAAACGGCCAGCATCCTGACGCTAGTAGGTGGTTTTTTACATCATCTGCAGTTTTACCTGCTAGGTTAAACGGACCACGGTTTACTGCCTTTTGGGTCGTATCTGCAAGAATTTTAATAGCATCTATTCGTCTTCTCGGGCCGCGCTGCACTTCAACGATTTGGCCTGAAACAGGCGAAACAAATTTCATAGCCTCGAATGCCTTGTTGTAGAACAGGGTTTCTCCAGCTTTAACATGAGTACCTTCTCTCGCAACGAGTTTAGGAACGATACTGTGAAAATCTTCAGGTCGAATGGAGTAAAACTCAGCTATAGCGGCGTTTTTCAGCTCAAGTTGAGCAGCACCTACAAGTTTTATATCCAGACCTTTTTTAATTCTAATGTCTTTTGACATAGGATGATGGATTAAGTCCTTTTAAAAATCGTGCAAATCTAAGCGATAAAGTATTGATAACGCGGCTTTGCACTTATTTAGTTTTGTTATAAATACAATAAATATCCTTATTTGGGGCTGCTCACGCGATAGCAAACTAAGCAAAAGCCTATTGCCTTATCTTTATCACTTTAAAACTACCATTATGCAGTCGTTATATTTACTATTAATTACATTTTTACTAGCGTTAATAAGTGTTAACGGCCAAAACATAGACGAGTTAGTCACGGACCCTGACTACATTAAAAGTGTAACATTTAACAAAAAGCCAGAGAATAAGTTGCCATTGTTCGGCCTAGGGGAGCGCTTTGCGATGACCTTTGACGATGTGATAGGTGACGAGGCCGATTACTACTACCAGTTTGAGCACTACGACTACAACTGGCAACCCAGCGCCCTGTTCAAAAATGAATTTTTAGCCGGCATAGACGACATGCGCATTTTTGATTACCGCAACTCTTTTACGACCTTACAACCTTACTCGCACTACATGCTTACTGTGCCTAACCAGTTTACCCGTGGTTTTAAGGTCAGCGGCAATTATATGATACACATTTACAACGACTCGCGAGACCTTGTTTTTTCCCGTAAGTTTATGATTACAGAGGACAACGCCGCTGTGGGTGTCGCAGTGCGCAGAGCGAGAGATCTTAACTATGTCAACAACCAGCAGCGTATAGAGCTTTTTGTAGATTCCCAAACCATTAATTTTATAGCCCCACAGCAAACGGTTAACGTGGCAATATATCAAAATGCCGATTTAAACACCGCCATATACAATATTAAACCCCAGTTTATCGTAGGCAACAAACTCATGTATCGCTATGATGCTGAAACCTCGTTTTGGGCGGGAAATGAATTCTTAAACTTTGAAAACAGGGACTTCAGAGCACCTAACATTAACATAGACTACGTTACCAGAAACATATTGTACGATGCCTTTTTATTTACAGATGTTGCACGTGCTGACGAAGCGTATACGTTTTTCCCAGACATTAATGGTAATTTTTTAGTTACCACACTTGATAATGAAGACAACTCCGTACAGGCAGAGTATGTAAATATTCATTTTCGTTTTGACGCTAAGCAGGTGGTTCCAGACAATGCGTCTATCTACATTATGGGAAATTATAACGTATTTCAACTACAGCCAGAAAACCGCATGTCGCTGAATAAGCGCTCTGGTCTTTATGAAGCAACACTATTGCTCAAACAAGGTTTTTATAATTACCGATACTCCCTAGTTTATGACGATGGCAGTATAGACAGTGGTTTTTTCAGCGGTAACAAATGGGAAACCGAAAACGAGTACACCGTGCTTGCATACTATCGTGAGCTAGGTGCTCGTTACGACAGGCTTATAGGAGTAGGTAGCGGTAATAGCGTCAATATTACAAACTAGCATTCCTTTTACAATTACTCCTTACTAACCATCGCTTTACAAACTAACTTGAAATCACTAGCAACATTTAGAGGAACTACCTGTATCAACTGTCAGACGCCTCTAGACCGGGCAGATGCTCACTGCCACCAATGCGGGCAGCTCAACACCACAAAACGCCTCGCTTTAAAAGATTTTTTTAGCGAGTTTTTTACAAACTTCATTTCTTACGATTCTAAGTTATGGCGTACCATAACGCAGCTGCTCACCAGACTCGGTTTTGTTACCAGAGAATATTGCGCGGGCAAGCGCAGCGAGTATGCAAATCCGTTTAGGTTCTTTCTTACTGTAAGCATTGTGTTCTTTTTATTAGTGCAGTTTGCGGTTCAATTTGTAAAGAGTATACCTATTACGTAAAACCCTGACAACACTAGCAGTAGTTTATTTAACGTTACCATAGAAGGCGACTCGATAGACCAGAAAGAACTCTTGAAATTATTAAAACAAGATAAAGATAGCTCCGCTCAAAACCGCAACGCGATCGCGTCCATACTCCTACAAAACGCAATAACAGAACTTGAGAAAGATAGTCTCAACACTGTTAGTGACCCGGGATATGCCTCACAAAAAGAATTAGACGACAAATCGTTTTTTACATGGTATTTCACTCAAATAAAATGCTACAGCACTTTTTCAGGCAAACATAAAGAAGAAAACCCAGAAGAAGCGCTAAGCCAGCTCAAAACCTTATAGACGCTACAAAAAGGCTCAGAATTTTAATGTATTAAGCACAAACCCTACAGAAATCATACACTTAGTGCTCCCTAAGATCCCGCTATTTCTATTCTTCTTTGCGTCGGTTATAAGGCTGTTCTTTTGGCTTATTTATGCCCGCGGAAAATGGAACTATATGGAACGCATTTTGTTTGATTTCCAAATGCTTACCTTTATCTTTTTAGTCCTATACCTCGTTGCGTTAGAGCAAGCCCTTACAAACACCCCGGTAATAACAGCACTGTTTTTTAGCACCGTAGGGCCTTTATACCTGTGCAAGGCAATGCGCATATTTTACCAGCAAAAGAGACTCATGACAATTTTAAAATTTCTATTTATAAATTTCGTATTTTTCGTCGTGCTTGCGATAAGTAGCTCTTTATTTATTTTGGGCAGCATTTTTGCATGAGTTTAAGTATGATACAACAAGTTACCAGAGGTATTAAAATATCGGTTAAGACAAGTTTTGAAGGCACATTTTATAGAAACGATAAGATGCACTTTGCTTTTGCATATACTATTACCATAGAAAACCAGAGCAAAGACTCTGTGCAACTAACCGCTAGACACTGGAAAATTAAGGATAGTTTAAGCCGGATAGAACATGTAGACGGCGAGGGAGTTATAGGTCAGAAACCCGTTCTCAAGCCCGGTGAATCGCATACGTACCAAAGTGGCTGCTTGTTGAACTCGCCTTTTGGAAATATGAGTGGCTATTATACCATGGTTAACTTCAGTAACGGCCGCCACTTTAGCGTCATTATTCCTACGTTTAAACTCAGTGCACCCTTTGTTCTGAATTAGGTCGTTTAGTTTGCTTTCGCGAAAGTGAGCTATAAGAAATTTATACCGCGCAACTTGAGCTGAGTGCGTTTAAATACAGCGTCACCTAAGGAAAATAACCACAACCAACCTGCTTTTACAATCTCTTTTTCATGACACAATGCATTACAACCCATTCTTGTTCCTGCCTTATATGTCGTATTTTTGTAATCAATTCAAACTAATAAGAAACCATGGGAAAAGGATTTTTCAAAGTTCCGGTAGCTGTAAATGAAACTATAAAGTCATACGCGCCAGGAACTCCAGAGCGCGAGGAAGTACTCGCTGCTTATAAGAAAATGTTCAATGAGCAAACAGAAGTGCCGCTATACATTAACGGTAAAAACGTTAAAACCGGCGACACGGACACGATACAACCCCCACACGATCATAAACACCACGTGGGAACATACCATAAAGCTGGTAAACAAGAAGTTCACGATGCGATTAATGCTGCGCTCGAAGCTCGTAAAAAATGGTCGCAAATTCCTTGGGAACAACGTGCAGGTATCTTTTTAAAAGCAGCTGAACTTATTGCAGGCCCATACCGCGCGCGCATTAATGCAGCGACGATGATCAACCAGTCTAAAACTGTTTATCAGGCAGAAATAGATGCCGCATGTGAACTTATAGATTTCCTGAGATTTAACGTGCAATACATGACTGAGATTTATGCAGAGCAGCCAGAATCTACTGCTGCTGCATGGAACAGACTAGAATACAGACCGCTAGAAGGTTTTGTGTACTGTGTAACGCCCTTTAACTTTACGGCCATAGCTGGTAATTTACCTGCGAGTGCAGCACTTATGGGCAACGTTACCATATGGAAACCGAGTGACCACCAGATGTTAAGTGCCCATGTAATAATGGAAGTATTTAACGAGGCCGGAGTGCCACCTGGAGTAATAAACATGGTGAATGCAAACCCAGTGATGATGACCGAAGAGGTTCTTGCACACCCAGATTTTGCCGGCATACATTTTACAGGTTCTACCAGTGTGTTTAAAAGTATATGGACACAAGTAGGGGCAAATATAAATACCTATAAAACCTACCCGAGAATTGTTGGGGAAACCGGCGGTAAAGACTTTATTGTGGCGCATGCAAGTGCAATTCCAGAACAAGTTGCGACTGGTATTACGCGAGGCGCGTTTGAATTTCAAGGTCAAAAATGCAGCGCTGCGTCTAGAGCATACATCCCGCAAAGTTTATGGCCAGCAGTTGAAAAACATCTGAAAGCTGAGGTTTCCAGTATTAAAATGGGATCTCCTGAGGACATGTCTAACTTTATGACTGCCGTAATCCATGAAGCCTCTTTCGACAAGCTAGCTTCTTATATAGAAAAAGCAAAGAAAGATAGCACTGCGGAAATTATCTTAGGCGGAAACTACGATAAGAGTAAAGGGTACTTTATAGAACCTACGGTTATTGTAACTACCGACCCTAAATACCCGACGATGGAGACGGAACTCTTCGGTCCGGTAATGACTATTTATATTTATGAAGATGCTGACTACACGTCTATGCTAGAACTGGTAGATCAAACCAGTATATACGCACTTACAGGAGCTATTTTCTCTCAAGACAGATATGCACTTGAGCAAGCTACAGTAGCGTTAGAAAACTGTGCAGGCAATTTTTACCTTAACGATAAGTGTACTGGAGCGGTCGTGGGGCAACAGCCGTTTGGCGGCGCTAGAGCATCTGGCACAAATGACAAAGCAGGATCTAAACTCAACCTATTGCGTTGGGTATCAACTCGTATGATTAAAGAGACCTTTGTAACGCCTACAGACTATCGTTACCCTTTTATGGGATAATCACCTTTTGTCGTATTTACTTTTTAGAGGTCGTTCTTAAGAACGGCCTTTTTCTGTTTGTAGGTTGTGTGTTTCATTTCAAGACTTTTCCAAAATCTAAAAAGAACCTGTACATTTCAAAATAAATCATACCACGGCATGTCGCTGCGCATTTATAAACAATCCGAATTTCATCAGCGACACTCTAACGGCATTACAATCCAGGATTACTGCCTTTGAAAACACAAACATTCTTACAAATCGCCCTAAAAAAAAGGGCGCATTACAATGAGGTAAATCCCAGTAAAGCATCATTAACATTTATAACGGTATTAAAGTTTGAGATGTTTTAAAAAACTTTATTTTAATTATAAAGTAAATAAACTGAACGCCTTTGTTCTTAAACGCGCCGCGATACGTTATGAAAATTGAAAAAAGACCTTACGCCGGCGCAATCTTTAACATGTAAATAACTGTAGTTATAGATAATGTCTTTTAATTACATAAAGACTCTAATTTTAAGTAACAGGGCTTTGTTTCATCTTCTGAAAACAGCTTGTACAATGACCGATAATTTGTCACATTCAAAAAAATTACGCAAGTTGGCTTGTTTTTTATGCTTTTAAACGTCGATTTATGATCTTTGACAGCATAAATGGTTCAAAAAATCACTGGTTATAAGAACTTGCCATGTCTGAGTAGCAAATACTTATAAACTCTAAATAACTGTTGCCATCACTTACGTTAAGCTAGAAATTCGTTAGAATAATAAAAATAATTAATGTATGTCCGTAATTAATCATAATTTCGTATATTTGCTTGATTATAAATTGATTGCTATGAACATTTTTAGTTTTGGAGTAGAATTTAGTAGTGAAGAGGATTGTATCTCACATTTTAAGGCTCAGCGAGATAAAATTGGTGTAATCTGCAAGTGTAAAGAGAGCGATTTTTTCTGGATTAAAAGCA
>Ga0222709_1000266_pt1 | contig 14787 bp, 16 predicted proteins | sample AntAcemetage1692_FD_179822 | JGI IMG/M metagenome (GOLD analysis project Ga0222709, IMG submission 179822) | Saline water microbial communities from Ace Lake, Antarctica - #1692 | ecosystem: Environmental > Aquatic > Non-marine Saline and Alkaline > Saline | place: Antarctica: Ace Lake...
GTCCTAAAGGTAAATCATTCAATATGAATTTTGCTGACTGTGGAACGTGAGTTGATGATTTTATTCCATCTACGACATTCAAATCACTAAATAACCCTAAAACGTAATCATTGGAATTAACTACATCATTGCCTTTTACTTGAAAGTTACATTTACCCGTGACCTCTGGAATACCGTTCAATAATAAGAATTTTGGTTCGTTGTTTGTGCCTGTTAAACCAAAACACGTCACCTTTTCTACAGACAACATTATTTTATAATCTGGATTAGACTTATATACCCGCTGGAAAGTAAATGATTGTGATTTAACTGGTATAGATGTCCCGAATGTTTGTTGGTAACTCGCTATAACCTTCATTTTCCTATATATCTTATAGTGCTATTTTAATTATCCCTGTAATGCGTTTCGTCCTCTATTTACCGCGGTTACAACATTCCTTGCGGTTGCGAACGCTTTACCTCCTTCCATAGCACCACGTTGAATCATACCTGCTCCACGTCTTGCTATATCGACAATTGGAACTAATTCTGGGGCAAATCCTCCTACGACACCCTCTGCTACAGTTAGTCCCTTACCTACACCTCCCGCTATCTTTTCTACTGCTGGTAGAACTTTCTCACCTATATCCATAGCAACTCTGCCTGCGACACTAACCGCCTTCTGTGCGAATCGTTTTATTGCTGGGGTTGCCTTGTTAGCAAATCTTCTAATGCTTCCTTCTGCTCGTTTTAAAAATGTCATCTGTGTTATATTATAATGAAAGATTATTCTTAATTTTATCTTTTAATACGTCCCCGCCCTTTATAGGGGCGTTAATTCGTGATTTACGGAATGCGTTAATGAGCGTATCATCTATCATGAGTTCCTCTACCTTGACGTAATCGACTCTTACGGTAATAAAGAATTGGTGTTCTCCGTTCATACTTAATATTCTACGCTCATCATCGTGTAAAGAAACATTCAATTGTGTTATCGCTCTATTGTTAATGGTTGCTAAGAAAGGTGTATTATTAAAGTGTTGTAGCACTGTATTCACTGGAGTTGTAATTGGTAACCGTAAAACGGTCGTCCCTCCTTCTCCTGCTGAAAATGTATCAATATTATTTGTTCCTATATTGTTAAATCTTATAGTCACTCCACTTGTATATGTCAAATTAAGAATGTCATTAAAAATATAAGGTAAAGTATGGGTATTGTTGGAGAACCCTAATATTTTTTTAGCGGAATTTGGTGTTTCGTTAAATGTTATTCCTCCACTTCCTGATGTTCTCAATATTGTGTATTTCGACTTAATTACATCAAAAATAAATGTTATATCTGTCCTCACTACGCTTACTATCGACTTCAATACTGGAGTGAGTTGGGTTTCCCTGTAGTTACCCTCTGGAATTATATATGTGTGTCCGTCAATGGAAAATTGGTTGTTGTTTTGGTTGATTGTATAGAATGCTAAAGGTATGCTGCATGTTTCTATTCCCAATGCCAGTTTGTGGGTGTCATCTTGGTGGAGTAACAATGGTGGGTTAATCGTAAAAATATAATTGGAATTATTCACACGCTGTGCGTCTGGACTACTCGTATCGAGAAAAATCTTTATTGGACTGTGGGTTATGGAAGACATTATAATATATAGGTATATATTTTACAGTCTAATTAATCGTGGTATTTTTGGAACTTCTTGTATTGGTTCTACTTTCTTAGGTTTCTTTTTTACAATACGCTCAATTACAACCTCATCATCACTCGACTCTTCTACAACCTCAATAATCTTCTTAACCTTCTTATATTTCTTTACTGGAGAAGGCGGTGGTGTTTTTGTGGATTCATCTTTTAATTTACTTATAATCTCTGCTTTTTTTTTAATGGTTATTTTTGGTATCATCTCTGTTTTTACTACATCATCAATAATCTCATTATTTGTTTTTGCTAATAGTGCTTTTTTCTCACGTCCTTTCTTCAATCTATTTCTTAACTCTTCTTTCTGTTCATCTGTCAACACACGCTTTGCTTTTGGTTTCTCAATAGATTCACTATTCTCAATTATAATCTCTTCTAAATCACTCATTTTTATAATATGTATTGAGATTTTTTTTTATGAGTAACACATATTAACATTCTATTTTTTATTTATGTGTATATCTGTTACACAAAAAAAATGTGGTTGTCCTATAACCTTTTTTTATGTTTTTTCTATTTTTATATTTTTATATTTATATTTCTTATGAAGGGTCAATCATAATTAAATATTGTTTTGACTTATCGTTTGTTTCAATTTCATCGGTCTTGAATGAGTAAAATGCCAAACGACAATTGCGTCCATTTATTTCACAGTCCGCCCAGCGAGACCCTAAAAATCCAGCAGACCAGTTTCCATATTTTCCATCTACTTTATGTTTTCTACTTAATAACCATTTAGCAAATTCTTCTTTTGATTTTGTATTCATAAACCATTCTACCATTTTTTTAGCATCTTCTTCGCCCACATAGTTTGGGTCGGCACACGCTGGATTCAATCTCACAGCAGTTTTTTTATACATTTCATAAGGAATCTTATTGAGTAAGTCCGCATACACTTCCAGTTCTTTCCGTAAGAAGTCTAATTTTTTATTTCCTTCGTCGCTCATAAATAAGGCTTCGTCTTCTAAGACACAAGCAGATGTATTTAATTTTGAGATTGGCATTGTTGTTGATTTTGATTGCTTTTGTTGGTAATATGTCTCTTTTTATAACAAAAATAAAATAATCAATTTTTACAACTTATTTGTGTTTTTTTTGTGTTTTTTGTGTTTTTTGTGTTTTTTGTGTTTTTTTTTACAAATACAAATAAAAAAATATGGACTTCCATTAATCCGTGTTTTTTTATTATTTTTTTATTTTATTATGACATTGTTAAATGTCCTCTACACATAGGGCATTTCCTTTCACCTTCCTCTTTTTTTACTTTTGTAGCACAGAGTAAGCAAATGCTATGACCGCAATCTGTTTTACTATTCGTCTTTTCATAACACACACAACATTCGTCCATTTTATTTACTATCATATCACCCATAAAATTCATTCTTATGTCATCTATTTCTTGGATTTGCGTAATTGTTCTACTTACTCTCGAGTCAATTAATTTTCCTTGTTTATTGTCATACACGAGGTTGTTCAATATATCCTTATTCCATTGTAGCATATTCATTATTTGTGTGTTATAATCTTCATCTTTGTTTTCTAAATATGATACTTCTAAAAATAGTAGGTAACAATTATCATCGTCATCAAATAAATTTTCACTTTCTATTGCGATTCTGTAATAATCCCTATATTCATTCCCTCTAATAAACTCACACCTACAATCTAAAGTAATACCAGCAAATGTTACTTTGAACATTTCGTTTATCGATTTGGTTAGAGGGTTTCCACAAGGGTATCTTTTTATTATATCGTTTGCGAGTAGTTGATGGGCGGTTGGTGTAGTCATTTTTTTTGATTTGTTGCTTTTGTTGGTAATATGTCTCTTTTTATAATTAAATTATTATAATCAATTTTTTACAAATTATTTGTGTTTTATTTGTGTTTTTTGTGTTTTATTATAAAAAAATACAAAATTAAAATATACAGTTATAAAAAAACACAGACTTATGGAACAGATACAAAAGAACCGTGATGGATACAACGCTTATTTTGCGGAATATTTAAAACTAAATTACCCAGATAATGGAGAACCTACTCTCACAGAATTAAGTATTTTAGCGGAAATAGAAAAACAAAAATCTTACCAACACGAGTATTATCTAAAAAATAGGGTTAAACAACTACCTAAGAAAAAAACTACGGGTTGTATCGTAATAGAACACAATAAGACACTTAAGGGGTGTCCTTTTTAAACGTCGTATTATTATAATAAACTAAAGAATACTTGTTACCACTTACCAGCGGTGTATTGTAGTGATTCAATACGGAACCGTTAAACATAAGTGGTTGTAAGTAGGCGTCGTGTTCTGTGTTATTAACAACTAACTTACAACCTTCGTAATCACCAAAGGATACTATACAACTCTGCCCAGCGTTCTTGCTGTCAAAATGTGCGGGACAAACCGTATTGTGATTTAGTTGAACGCTATCGAATTGGAACGGACAGAATAATTTACATATTCGATAAATCTCGTCGTGTATGAGTGGGTGCTTCCTACTAAAGGAACTTTGACATATCTTACCGGTAGCACGTTGCTTCACTATTCCTAAACAAGTAGAACGATGATTATCGAACCCTCTTCTACCTGTTCCGCCGTTTGCTCTCGAAGTTACAATATGTATTTTAATTTTACTTAACATCTCGTATAGATTATTAAATTCACTTGCTTCTAAGGACTGTAAATATTTTACTTCATCTGTAGGTAATCTTCTTCCTAACGTTTCTATTTTAAATTCTGCTACACCGTTTTTTCTTATCCATTTCTTTCCATAAATACCAAAATCTCTTACTAATAAATCTGTATCTATGTTTCCTGCTTCTAATCTGCTTCTTAAACCCCCCATACCACCGTCTTTAGAGAAGAATTTTGTTTTAAATCCTACTTTGTCATACCTTAATACGCTACCATCTTTAATATAATAACGTAAAGTTCGCTCCGTATCTTCTTTCTCACCTATTACCGTTGTTGTTTCTAAATCTCTATCGTGTCGAATAATTACACCGTAAAGAGTTCCTATGATAAAAACTAACCCTGTGTTTAATTGTGGTCTATTCTTTCTAAAAAATGGATTAAAAACTGGATACACACTCCATAAAAATGAACCGTATTCTATACAATCTTTGAATGCGTTCTCGATAAATAACGTATAATCTTCACCTAAAGTATCGAATTCTGTAATGTCATCATCTAAACATAATAAATGTGTTCCTTCTGGATAGTAATGGTGAATAAATTTTCTTTGTGCTACAATACCTAATTTACCTACAATCACATCTATCTTTTCTGGTAGTATATATCTATAAGCATCGTATTCTTCTCTTACTACAAATACTGTTATTTTAGCGTCGAGTCCCTCGAATGTTTTTATTGTTTGATTGACTATTGTTCCACTACGTTTATAACTTGGAATAGCTATTTGAAAACTCATTATATATGTATTGTTACAAAATAAAAAACACAAATATTTGTAAAAATTGAATACTTACTATAAAATCATTATTTTACTAAAAAAAGTATAATATTGTATATTACGAAAAATGGAAGAAGAAATTACGCATTGGTCTAAAACCGAAGAATTAAAAAGGGTTATTCTATACGATTCTGTGGAAAAAGTAGATGTCGATATTGCGTTTGCTGAATGGTTTTTATATCGTAACTATCAAGGTTACACTGCTTGTCTGTGCGGACACCCACAAATAAGGAATATATTTGTTATTAAAAATTCTATTACAAGAGAACAACTATACCCTATAGGTTCTACTTGTATATCAAAATTTGCGGACGCCAGAATGCGACTTGTTATGAAAAAACTTACTGGTGGAACGAAAAAATATAAAAAGAAAGGCGTAAATGAAGCGTTTGACGGAATGACATTTGAATATATATATACAAAAGTCCCTCGATATATACAGTTTCTTATAGAGAATGGATTAGAAAAAAACAAAAATAATAAGGCAATTGTTGAATATTATTATTTTATGAATTACTATCACGCCCATAGAGAAGATGAAGGTAACTGGATGAATGATATGCCTGAAGACTTAAATGATATTAGAATAATTAAACATATTGGTGGTTATAGGTAGTGTATTAAATGTATTAGTTGGTTTATTGTTGTTATTAGTTTAGTTTTAAAATCTGCGAAATAGACGGATTTTTGCCCTTTTTGAGAAACTTTGGAAAGTAGGGGGGCGGGGCGTTATGGGAGAGTTTCTAAAAAAGGGCAAAAATCCGTCTTTCTCGCAGATTTTGTTTTATAGGTTTATAGTTATAAATAATAAATAAATAAAAATAATAATAATAATACAATATGCCCTTTACACACACACACACACACCCATTTTTTAATTATTAACTACCGTAGTAGTGTCGCTACCACATATCTCTTCAGTTTCCTCTTCTTCTACTTTTAATTTCCACCCAGCGATAAACGGTTTTCGATGTCGTTCTCCACCCCAGTATTGTTCCGCTTCCTTATAGAATTTCCTAATAAATAAGTTACTCTGTAATGTTTCTTTAAAACAACTAATGGTTTGATATTTTCGCTTATCCGCCTTTGACATTTTATAAAACTCATCACGTCCTTTAAAATTATTATACAAGTCGCTAACGAATACAACTTCTTTCTGGTCTTCTTCATAATTATCGTCGAACCACTCATAAACCACATCACAACCCTGTATATATGCCCTACTTTCTTTTAAGACAATAGGCGGAGCATCACTAAATAGCGTATTTTGATAATGTTTCAAATATGGTAATAATATCATAAATAATGCTTGTCTATAATTCGTTTTAAATTCTTGACTTACATATTTCACATCACCAAGTTTCATATTAAATTGTTTTTTTTCTTCTTCATCCGCATTGTCCAACTCATATTTAGATACGAATTTTTGAGTAAATGGAATTACACCCGCCCTCATTCTTCTACTTACAGCGTCATTAACTTCATCTAAAGCAGGTTTTTCATTACAAATCATAATGACAGTGCCTTTTAATTCGATACCAGTTTGATTGGACCATAATGCCCTAACGTTAATTTTAGTATCTCCAGTAACTTTCTTAATTGTAGCACAGCAAATAGGGTCTTTAGATTCAGGTTCGCTAACAATAATAAGACGCTTACCGTCCATCCCAGATGCTTCTGGATTACCGCCGTCTTTAATAACCTTCGAAATAAACCCAGCAGGTAGATTATACGAATACGGTCCCAACATTTCTACCATCAATTCCATTAAAACGGACTTTCCATTCCCGCCTTTACCAGTGAGTATAAAGAACGCTTGAATCTGTTCGCTTAATAATGATGTAGATAAGACCTGTAATAAGTATTTTTTGACTGCCTCGTCGGGTTGAATAGAAGTAATCAATGCTTCCAATTCTGTTACCAGTTTAAGAGAATAATTATCATCGTAATCATATCCACAAGACACATTAATAAAATCCAATGGATTTCCATTTACCTTTTTACCAGTAGTAACATCAAAAACACAATTGTCAAAACAGAACATATTCGGGTTTTTATTCCATACTTGTTCGTCATTACAAATCTTATCACATATATTATTAACTAATAGCATTCGAACTTTTTGAGAACGGAAATAACCAATAGAAGTAGTAATCGTCATACGCATATCATCTAATTGTTTCCCAATCGTATCCGTTGCCAATACGGTATTATTTGCGTTAATTTTAGCATACAATTTTTTCATTCTATATCTAAAATACCCTACCATAACAGAATAAAATTCCACATCTACAAAACAAGATAAACGTGACTTATTTTTATTATCAGGTTTCCAATAAATTCCATTAAAATGGAATACTTGTCCGTTACAATAAACAAACCTATCGCCATAAACATATTTGAACACGTCCGCTAAAGAACCAGTCACTAAACATAATCTTTCTTTATCCTCAGCAGACGCTAATAGAACATCAAATTTGTTATAAAATACATTTAATTGTGATTCTGTAAAACCAGTATCGAGTAAGGTTACGCCCATATCTGGAATAATCTGCTCGAGAATATCATCACACCCATCATCGTTTCGTTTATTAATAATATCTTCGTCAATGTTCATAGGTTTATATTCCTTATGAGTATATTTGATTGCCATACCCATTTCATCATATATTTTTTGATTTAGTTCATTACAAAATGTAGTAACGTCCATCATGCAAGCAGGTTTGAAACATAATCCGTCTTTCTCGAGACTACATCGAAGCGGTTCAATAATACCAGATTCTACTCCAAACATATAGGCAACATATAAGGCGTGATTTTCTACAATCTGTAATGCAAATGATACCATACTGCTCTTTAATTTATACTCACCACAATTTTCGTATTTCTTAAGGCTAAGAAGTCTTTCTTTAATAGCAGGGTTATTTTCAAATATAATCTTAGCAAATGAATCACAATCTTTCTTAAAACGTTTTTCATAAGGTCTTGGAATAGTAGTTTTTAATTTAATAGCAACTCTTCCATTATCGAGTTCTTTCTGTGAGGGGTCTTCAATACTTTTAACCCACGTTTTATGACTACCCCCGTAAATCATAATATTGTATAAGTCCTTCATATCACTCTCATTGGTTATAATATCAAGTCCATAATGTTCCGCCATTTGAGTAAATTGTTTTTTATAATCTACAATATACTCGTCTATAGCGGTTAAAACAGTCCCACTACCAGATAATTTACACCACTCACTAATAATGGTAGGGTGTCCTTTAGACTGGTCTATATCTTTCCAATCGCAAAATTTCATTATAGTATGTTTAATCTTACGTTTATGGTCTGTGATTGTGTTAGTATTACCGTAGAATCGTCCCATATCACAGGGTTGATTGTATTTAACTTTATGGTTACCAGTTTTTTTACACATCTTATCGTATATATGTGTTTTTAATGTATTTTTTATAATATCTGTGTGTTCAGGTGATTCCAAACACATTCTAACACAGGTAGCGTCGAGTGGTTCGGTAAATATTTTATGAAATTCTTCATATTTAGGTAGTTTAGCAAGGTCAATCGTAAAATTATTAAGAAAATCCATTATATATATAAGACGGGATATTTTTTTAGATTGTTTTTTACTAAAGTTTCAATTTTTACCACGTTTTTATAAAAAAACACATAAATATTACGAATTTTTGTGTTTTTTTTTGTGTTTTCTGTGTTTTTTGTGTTTTATGTGTTTTTATTTGTGTTTTTTAGTTCGCCTAAATAGACATTCAATTTTTGTCACTTTTCTTTTAAATATCCTTAAAACGTCTATTGAAATCTGCTAAACTTTCTGTCAATGTTGGTTTGTTCCATAAAATAAATCTGGACAATGCTCCAGCAGAATAAGGGTCGTTCCAATTTTCATTTACGATATGACGTGCTATATAATTCTTTTTTTTTAGTTCGTCTCCCTCATCTAAAAATGTTTTACTTCCCTTGAAACCAAAATGGGTGGTTATACCATTTTTAAATGTCGCCTTAAATTTTTTATCTTTCCGTGTTGAGTCTGTTATTACTACCATATTATTATATAATGATATATAAAATGGTAGTTACTAACAAAAATATATTCAATAAGAAATATGGATTTGACAAAGACGAACCACATTCTGTAGCAGATATAAGCAAAATAACTGGATATACTTTAGCGGGGTTACAAATAATATATAACAAGGGGATAGGTGCCTACACCACAAATCCCTCAAGCGTAAGACCTAATATGACAAAAGAATCGTGGGCAATAAGTAGAGTTTATGCCAGTGTAAATCCAAAGACAAAGGCTTTCGCATTAGACAAAATACATTTGAAAGCACGGAAAGGTTTTCATGTGATGGGGAACGGAACTATTATGAAGGGTGATTCACATCCAAAGTGAAGTGATTTATACTGTGAGATGATAAAGTGTCAGCAAGTTTTGACAACCCAAAATGTATTATACGTCCAGTTACGGAGTGGTCTAACTTAGGTTTAAGAAAATCCAATACTTTTTTAGCAACACTTGGCTTCTTCTTACTATTATAAGATTTTACTTGTCCAATGAGAGAGGTCTTAGCATTCTCACTAACTCCATCACTCGAAATTCTATGATGTATAGATTTGTCTGCGATAACCTTATACGCAGGGTTACTTTTAGAAAGTCCCTTGCCTTGTAAGGGGCTTGTCCCCGCATTAAACGTAGTAAGTGATTTTACACCGTCACGAACAACTGCGGATTTGACAAGAGATTGCTGTGCGGAAAAACCGCCAAGACTATGCCCTGTTACGTGGATAGCTGTGTTAGGTTCTCTTTCTTTTAATTTTTTAACAATTTCTTCCGTTCTTGCGGTTCTGTTTTTAATTTGTTTAGTATGACTTGCTTGCCCAATCATAATTTTTAGGTCTGTCTTTAGGTCACGTTTTAGTGTAGGGGCATCAAAGTCTGTGCCTCGATGTGCCAGAATTACATGTGGTTTCTCATTATGTTTATAAGTATGTATATCCATATCACTCAAATCTTCTATTTTGTTATAACCTTCTGGAGTTTTATTTGTGTATGTGGCGGTATTTGCTCGTGCTAAATCTGTTCTCGAAGGGTCTTCACTCATCTTATATACTACTCATTAGATATTTTAAGACGAATATCGTGTTTTAGGAACGCCGTCCATATAACTGGGTCAATATGGACACTGACATTATCAGCATTTTTAGATTGGAATAATAAAGAATTAATACCCACAGGAATGCATTTTTTAAATCCGCCCTTGTTCATACGTTTAGCATAACGGATAAGATGTTTTAAATCATCAATCTGTTCGTCATTCATATCTGGCAAAGGTGGTGATTCAATTATTACTAAAGGTTGTTCCATTATATACTTTCTATAGATTAAAAAAATATAGCGAAATAACGCCTAAAATCGTATCCAATATTTCACGGCGTAGTTAAACGGTCGATTCTCGCTACCCTGTCTTGGAAACCCGATATTTACAATTTCAGCCTTTTTTTTCAGGAAGTCTAAGTTATTATACCCCTTTTTATCGTTCAGCATTGCTAACTTCGAGACATACAATTTAGCGGAAGATAAACCCAAGCCTGTTTCAACCAAAGTTTCAATTAATGATGTCATAAATTTCGTATTAGGAATCATTGTTTATATTATGAACATATTATTTTAAAATTAAATATTTTTTAAAATAGAACGCTTAATCTTTATTTCCGTAATTCTATAATCTCATTTTTCAATTCATCAATCTGTTTCTGTAGTTGTTTGATACTTTGTAACATTAGAATACTAATCTTATCATAATGGATTCCATATATTCCATCATTATTTTGAAAAACCAATTCTGGTAAAACTTCTTTCACTTCTTGTGCTATCATACCGATTTCTCTATAATCACCATATTTCTCTCTATCTTTCCATTGATATGTTTTAGGTTCTAATTTCAATAATTTTAAATGTGTTTCACTCTCATTTATAGGTTCAAAATTTTCTTTCAATCTTCTATCACTACTCAGTGCGATAAATATCCCATTAAAATTAACGACTACATTTCTGTTACCTGACCCTGCCAAACCTTGACATCTCATTTGTGCTTGAATCTCTAAACTACCCGACATTTTCGCCGAACCTTTGACATCTAATGAAAGAAGATTACGAAAAGTATATGTAGAGTTCCCACTTGTAATAACTCTACTCGCAGTTCCGCTGAATATACCGTATGCCTGAGCATCTTCTTCCAAAAATGGAGTATCAATCACATTTCCATTATTATCTTTCAATATGACTGTTAAACCAATTGCTCTATTGAAGAACCCTACACGGTTAAAAAGTAGGAAATGACTGAATGTTTGTAATGCTTTCATATCAACTTCCATAAACTCGCCTAAATTATCAACTGCTGTATGAGCGAAAGAGGCAAGATTCTCATCAATTAAGTTAGAACCAGCAAAAATACCGAGTTGTGAAGACATCGCTACCGTCCAAGTAGAATTATTAAGTTGAAGTCCATTTGTTCCAAAAACTCGTATTTCACTTAAGTTAAAACCCGCAAGTATATTTGTCACTCGTTGAAAACGGATATATCTTGCCTGTAATGTATTGTTAATTGAATTAGTTGAACCGACCGCTAAAGTATTTGATATTTTCGCCGAACCAACTACATCTAATCTTGCCGATGGATTCTCCGTCCCAATACCTACATTACCCGAATCATATTTAATAGTCATAAATGTTTCACCAGAGAACCACTTAGCAAATTTAAAATCTACATTGTTTGTTTGAAAAAAATTAGGGTGAAAACGGTAATTACCCAGTTGAGCAGTTCCGTCAACCGAAAAATTACCGCTTACTGTCCCGCCAGTCTTATCCAGTTTTAAGGCGTCACGTGCTATACTTGCGTCATTAATAGTAAGAAGACTACCCGCGAACTCTCCAAAACCTGTTAAAATCTCCGTATTGTTAGTATTGTAAGCAGTTTGACTAACAAAACGCGTATCCAGCGTTTGATTCTTATAGTTTATTTCTGCGGGGTTAGTTACTGTTAAAGATGATTCTGCTATAATAGAACCATTCCCACTACGTAAAACTAAATTCCTATTGTTTCGTGTGCTCATTCTATTAAAAGTGTCTTCTATGGCAAAATCAAAAATATTATTTGTGCTGTCGGTTGTAGTAGAATTTTGAAATTGAAACCAACTGTCTTTAGTATTAAATAATGGTTTCAATCTAACCGTGTTTGTAGTTGAATTCACAAAATTACTTGTTATAACTAATTGACTCGTTGTCAATTCTCCCGTAATAGTTGCGTGTCCTGTCTGGGTATTGAACATAAATCTGTCTGTGTCCGTATGGTCCCGTATCCTAAAAATTTTACTATTCATAGATTGTAATACTAACTCATTTGACGCCCCAATACCAATGGTTTTAAATTTCCAATCTCTCGTCGTATCAAAATATAATAAATCTTTGTTCTCACCACCACCCCCAACAGTTATAGTTCCATTGACTGCTAAATTGCCCGTAATCGACCCGCCAGTCTTATCCAATTTTAAAGCGTCTCCATCAATTCGTAGATTATTATTTGCTCCTATTGAAAATATAGCGTCATTTAAATTTGTAGTATTCGTTCCAATTAATGCCAAAACTTCATTCGCAAAATTAGGTCTATTATCTAAAGCGGTCGCTAACTCCCGTAACGTATCCAATGCTATTGGAGCGTCATCAACCAACCCAGTTATAGCGTTAGTGACATCTGTTATAGTAACTTTCGTATTTAATGATGATTGTATTGCCGTATTATTATTAGCGTAATCTGTTTGATTGACAAATCTTGTATCGAGTGTTTCCGTCTTATAAAAAAGTTCATTCCCAAAAGTAGTATCGCACGCAATAGTCAATGATTGTGGAATTTCCACACCGCTGACGTCTAATAATAGAACATCATTTATTTTAGTCAAGTTCTGTATTTTGCCCACAATTGTATTTTTGAAGAACATATTACCCACATTAGTAATATCACTATCAATAAGTCTAAAATTATAAGCACTTGCTGTTGAACCAGTCCCTTCACCTAACACACAATCACCCGCCTCACCTACTCTTGAAATTAAACTGCTTGTTTCCGTAGCAAGTTCGCTAACATTCGCTACAGTATCTGAAAGATTTGAAACGGTAGATGCCAAATTAGAACCCTGTAAAACACCAACGGCTGTTGCTAATGCCGCAATAGCGGTAGTATTAGTAGCAACTTGTAGCGCTATAACCCCTATGCTTAATGTATTCCCGACCCCAAAAATAGTCCCAACAATACCTAAAACGGGATTACCATCACTATCTTGTGTCGTGCTGTTGAGTTCGTCCTGGAGGTCTTGCTGTAATTGCTGTAAAGCCGAAACCGATGATTGTAATGAGTTAAGAGTAGATAAATTACTTTGTAAAATATTGTTGAGGTTACCTTGTGTCGTTATGACATTATCCACTTCTATATTTCCATTTGAATTAATAGTAAATATTGTATCGACTACTCCAGATGATGCTATGTAGTTGAAAATGGTCTTACCTGCCGTCGTTGTAATTTGCCACCTGCTTGTTGTATTCGTTGTATCATTAAGAACAATGGAAGCGTTAGGTTCAAGTAAATTAAAAGCACCCACGTCTGTGTTATATCTTATTTGATTCGTTTCTACACCATTATCAATAGTCCCGATAATTAAGTTGTCATCATTTTCAGTGTATCTTATAAAAGCGTTGCTTGTGTTTGCTTTGAGAGTATCAATATCATCGTTGATGTCTATAATATGCTGTCCGCCAGTAATCAATAAATCTATTGCGTCAATCTCTGCTTCTATGTCATCTAATCTTAAATCTATCGCTAAATCTGCGTAAATACGTTCTGCCCTCTCCGTATTAATATTTGTCTGTAAATTTGCGTCACCCTGTTGCCTTGATAAAATTTCGCCTGATAAGTCCTGTATTATTTGATTGTCATTCTGTATCCTTAATAAAATCTCGCCTGATAAGTCCTGTATTATTTGATTGTCGTTCTGTATTCTTAATACAATCTCGCCCGATAAGTCCTGTATTATTTGATTGTCATTCTGTATTCTTAATACAATCTCGCCCGATAAGTCCTGTATTATTTGATTATCCGCCGTTTCTCTTGCTTCACTCTCATTACTGAGTGATAGTATAACTGAATTAAGTTCCAAATTAAGAGTCGTTATCTGGTCGTCTATTTGATCAATCTCATTTCCGCCTGTAAGACTTAATCCAAATTGTGATGAGTAGTCCATATTAATATATAGTGATATTATATATAATGACTTCTATGTTTATGAGCAAGGGGCAAAACCCTCTAAATGTAAGTGAGTATCATACAGACAGACAAGGTAGTAAGGTTTTTAGCATACGCCCAGTAAAAAACAAACCGTTCAATTTAGGTAACCTGACAGAAAAAAATGCTTATGTTCCACAACCAAAAATGAACAACAGTGGAATAAGAAAGTAAGGTGTCGATGCTACGACATATCTATCTCACGAGTGCGTATGGAGAGACAGTAAAGAAAATGGAATTAGATAGTAAGGCAATGTCGCACTCCACTACCCAGCAGAG
>Ga0222709_1000268_pt1 | contig 14778 bp, 13 predicted proteins | sample AntAcemetage1692_FD_179822 | JGI IMG/M metagenome (GOLD analysis project Ga0222709, IMG submission 179822) | Saline water microbial communities from Ace Lake, Antarctica - #1692 | ecosystem: Environmental > Aquatic > Non-marine Saline and Alkaline > Saline | place: Antarctica: Ace Lake...
CTCAATTTCAGGCGAAGGTTGTTCCGGGATGTAGAAAAAACAATATTATCGGCAGAAGCGATGTTACAAATAGCCTTTATCTCCTTTATTGTCAATAAACTATAAATCCAAAACATACTCTTAGAAGTTCTGGATTTAAGAAGTCGTTCAATCCGTCTGATTCGATGAATTCCACGTCGCCGCCGGCGTAAAGTTTGTCAGGCATGGGGTTCTGAAAGTCCACGATTCGGAATATCCGAACGCCCACCGTTTTGATATCCATGCGGTTATCTTCGTAACGCTTAGATAGTTGAACCACTTTTACTTCTGTGCCGTAGCCTTTTATTTTATTGTCAATGAACGTCGGGATACCGAATGTAGTACCATTTTCGACGGATTCACTTATCAGTTGTCGGTAACGTGGCTCAAAGACGTGTAGGTTGAGACTTTCATGCGGGTAAACTACGAGTGTTAACGGAAAAAAAGGAAGTGGTTGCATTAGGGCGGCTATTGATTTACGCTATATCGTTCTGAATATAGGCACAACTTTTGGGTACTTACTATTGTTTTGAATAAACTGGTTCAATGGAAACACCGATAGACATTACTCCCAAAAGAGGGTCTTGCCGCATATTTTGTACGACGCTGAAAGTATATTCTCCCGCTCTGGGGAAGTGGTAATTACTCAGCGATTCGATTTTAAATTTGTGATCAAAAATATCCCCCAAGCCACTTCCGAGTGGCTTTCCGGTGTTAGCATCGAAGAGGATTAGTTCTTCCATACTTTTACTCATAACCTTGGTTGTAGAATCTGTTAAGGACCGCTTGATATATAGGTTGTAAAACGGGTAAGTGGTAGCATTTCGAATGAGGTAATAAAAATCGTAAGATTTACCTGCATCGGCAATAGTAAATGTAAAACTCTGCGTACTGTCAATAGGCCACGCATTATTTTTGAGGTCATTTATTGCCTTGAAATCATTTCTTGGTGTACAGTAAGAAAGTGCCAGAGCAACAAAAAGTAAGCTTAAACAAACCGCCGTTTTTTGCATAAAAATTTAATTTCTTCGGGTGACTAAATAATAAATTTGGTTAACTCAAGTGAGATGAAGTCATTAAATTACCCTTTGTCAATTTAGCTGTTCGGTTTGCTTCCTTTGCTTTTCGGTGATCGATTACGATTGGGTTTCCGCTTCCGACTGCGTTTTGGTTTGCTGCCTCCGGCACCTTTACTAGCTAATCGCTTGTCAAGCTGAGCCAAATCATTATTTAAGGTAGTTTCGGTTACTACTTCGTCAATAGTTACCATTTCAACAATGCTTACGGGCTTTTCGCCACGCTTGTTCATTTCCATGATGTCAGTTACCTGCGTGCACGGAATTGGGTACCAATTAGAATCTTTTTCGTAGCTGAACCACATCAGCCGCCGGAAAATGTCAGTCTTCTGTAACGTCGCCAGCCCTTTTTCGGTCTGCAACGGATGGTCAACTTTCGGGATGTCAGAAAGTGCATCTATATACGTTTCGAGTTCGTAATTGAGGCAACACTTTAAACGTCCACATTGGCCCGCCAGTTTTGCTGGATTAAGCGATAAGTTTTGGTAACGTGCTGCTGAAGTAGGGATTGGTTTAAAATCTGTAAGCCACGTTGAGCAACAAAGCTCACGTCCGCAAGAACCCAATCCGCCAATGCGTGAGGCTTCTTGCCGAAGACTTATCTGCTTCATTTCTACGCGGATCTTAAATTCTCCGGCAAGTATTTTTATCAGTTCGCGAAAATCGACCCGATCATCAGCAGAATAGTAAAAAGTAGCTTTGGTATTATCTGATTGAAATTCAACATCCGATAGCTTCATTTTGAGCTTCATCTGCTGAATAAGTTCTCGGCTTCGGTACATCGTGGATAAGTCCCGATTTATTGCCTGCTCATGCTTATTTAAATCACCTTCGTTTGCCACTCGAATGACTTTACGCAGGCTTTTATCGTCTTTTATTTTCTTTTTTATCAGTTGCAGTCTTACGAGTTCACCTTGCAAAGATACCGAACCAATATGATAGCCGTTGGGCATTTCACAGACCACAAAATCTCCGGTGTAGAGTTCAAGTTGTCTACTGTTTCTGAAATATTCTTTATTCCCGCCTTTGAATTTGATTTCAATTACGTCGTAACGCATTGAGGAAGGGAGGCTCATATTACCGAGCCAATCAAATGAATTTATTTTTGTACATCCGCCCGAACCGCAGCCGCCTTTACTTTGACAACCCGATGCAGCGACGTGACTCGACTCTTCGCCGGATACTACTGGACGCACGCTTCCGCACCCTCCAGTAGAACATTGTCCACATCCCATAATCTATTATATATATTGTGAAGTCGTGGTTTGAGTAGCTCTTTAGGTCATTTTACCCAGTTGAATTTCACTGTACTCAAACGCTAGACTGTTAATTTCTAATTTCAAAATTAGAGAATTTAGAGATAGGGAATCAAATCTTTCCCAATATCTTTTCGGTAGTACTTCCCGTTGTAACTCACATTTTCGGCCAATCCTTGTGATTTGCGAACGGCTTCCGTTAATGTACTTGCAATACCTGTACAAGCCATTACCCGACCGCCATCAGTCACGGTCATATCCCCTTGAAGGCGAGTCCCGCCGTGAAAAAGCAAGGTGTCTTCTTCCAATTTAGGAATAGTAATTTCGATGCCTTTCTTGTATGCCTCAGGATAGCCTTCGGCAACCACAACGCTTGTTACAGCGATTTCAGAAATCACTTTTAATTCTACCTTGTCCAGTTCACCCGCAGCAGTAGCTTTAAAAAGCTCTACGAAATCGTTACTGATTCTCGGAAATACTACTTCGGTTTCGGGATCGCCCATGCGTACGTTATATTCAATAACGTTGGGTTCGCCTTCAGTATTCATCAACCCAATGAAAATAAAACCAACGTAGTGAATGCCCTCTTCCTGTAAGCCTTTTAGTGTTGGTTTAACTACCTGTTCCTCCACTTTTTTAAGAAACTCAGCGTTGGCGAAAGGTACGGGTGAAACGGCTCCCATGCCTCCGGTGTTGAGCCCCGTGTCTTCTTCACCAATCCGTTTGTAATCTTTTGCTTCGGGTAATATTTTGTAATTTTTACCGTCGGTAAGAACGAAAACTGATAATTCAATTCCTTTCAGGTGTTCTTCAATTAGTACTTTGCTGCTTGCTTCGCCAAATTTGGCATTGCTTAGCATTTCTTTTAATTCCTGTTTGGCCTCTATTAAATCTTCAGTGATAATTACGCCCTTACCAGCAGCCAAGCCGTCGGCCTTTAACACGTAAGGAGCGGTTGCTTTGTTCTCTAAATATTCGAAGCCTTCGGAAAGGGTTTCTTTCGTGAAGGTAACGGAAGCTGCGGCGGGAATGCCGTATTTCTGCATAAATGCTTTAGAAAAATCTTTACTGCCTTCAAGAGTCGCTCCGCTTGCATCTGGGCCAATTATCGCTACGTGGTTTAATGCCTCGTTTTCACGGAAAAAGTTTACGATTCCCGCTACTAATGGAGCTTCAGGTCCCACAATTACCAATTCTATTTGATGTTGTAAAACGGCTTCTGCTATGGTAGGAAAGTCAGTTACGCTGATGGCAAGGTTTGTAGCGATGGTAGCAGTACCTGCATTTCCGGGAGCAACAAAAAGTCCCGTGCAAGCGGGAGATTGAGTTATTTTCCAAGCAAAAGTATGCTCACGGCCTCCGGAACCAATTATTAATATTTTCATTATATAGAGCGGATAGAGTAAATTTTCGGTAAAAAGCAAAGGTCGATAAATTTGCATTAACTGCCATAGCCCTTTTTTAAATTTTAAAAAGAAATGAATTTTTACGTCATTTGTTAGCAATTGAAACTATACCCATGAAAAAATCAGTCTGTGCCGTTTTTGATATCGGAAGAGAATACAAAAAAGTCATCATCTTTGATGAGAACTTTAGATGTGTTGAAGAGATAAATACTGGAATACCAGCGGCTTTTGACTCCGATGGATTTCGCTGTGAAAACGTAGTCGGTATCAAAAAATGGATACTCGATACGTTTGGCGATTTACGGTCAAGAGAACAATACGAACTCAAAGCGGTGAATTTTGTAAGCTACGCCGGAAGTATGGTGCATCTAGACAAAGCGGGAGAACCAGTTACGCCAATCTACGATGTGTTGAAGTCATTATCTTACAACACCGAAGTTAAGTTCAAAGAAGAGGTAATTGAGAAATACGACTTACTGATACAAACTGAGTCGCCATTTTTAGGAATAATGAACGCTGGATTTCAACTTTACTGGTTGAAAAATACCCGTCCTAAGAAATTTAACAAAATTAAAACCTCGATTTTCCTGCCACAATACGGGCATTTTTTGCTGACCGGGAAACTGGTGATCGAAAAAAGTAACTTGAGTTGTCATTCCATGGTTTGGGACAAGGAAGCTAATGATTATCACCCGTGGCTGAGGGAGCATGGCTTGCAAGATGTTTTTCCTGAAATAGTTGAAGCAAAGGTTGTTTCTCCTGCATTGGCAGACGAATCAATTGCGGTGGGTGTGGGGCTGCAAAGTTGCGTATCTTCGCTTCTGATGTACGATCATATTTTGGAGCCGTACGTACTTTCATCGTCCAGAGATTGGACTATAAACAGCAATCCGTTTATAAAACAACGCCTTTCGGCTAAAAACTTAGAAGCTCATTCGTTCTCATTTGAATTGCCGAATGAAAGTTACGTTCACGCTAGCCGCGTATTTGCCGGAAATGAGCATCAACGGCAGGTCAAATACCTCTCTGAATATTTCAATAAGCCGCTTAACTATTATAAGAAAGTTAGGTATAATCCTGATTTGGTTTGGAAGCTACGCGACCGCTTTCCGCAGGCAATACCAGATACTACTGATTCTCGTCTTCTACTGGACTGTGCGTTTGTAGAACGAAACATTAATCAGTTTAAAGGTTACGAAGAAGCGTACCACCAGTTTATGCTTGACTTGGTTGCACAAGAGGCCGCTTCGCTCAAACTTATTCTCGGGTATTCAAAAACGAAGAAAATAATAATTGAAGGTGATTTTGTGGAGAATGAAATATACGTTCAGTTAATGAATGAAGTATTCTTTGATAAATTTATATATACTAATGAAGATGAATGTTCAGGGACTACTGGAGCCGCAACAATAATCTGCGAACACTGGACCACCGAACGCCCAGAGGCTTTACATATCGAATTGACCAAAGTTTGAAAATGCTCTAAAATAGAGTGGATTCGTAAAGTACGGTTATATTGACGAGGCTAGAAAAGTTAGAATTGTGTTTGAGCACAACGAGACTAACCCTTTTAACGAAGGTTTAGCGATTGTTTCTAAAGGGAAAATAAGTTTGGTATCATTAACAAGTTCAGTGCTGAGGCTGTCCCTTGCCAATTCAGAAACGTTATTTATGCGGCTGAGCTATACGTAAATCTAATCAGAAAAAGTAAACATTAATGTGCTCAAAAATTCGTTATGAGTACGGAATTTCAAACTTTAAAGCGAGACAAAAATAGTTTTGTCTCGCCTTTGCGTGCAATAAGGTTGTTTACTTGATAAAATGTTTCAGAAAATTTTGAAAATTCAGTAACGTTATAGTAATTTGAATTACGATTACGTGCTTTACTTTTAAGAGACAATTATGGAATTACAAGAAGCGAAGGATAAGTTTGTCCATACGTGGGGAACCCTTGCGACCCAGTGGGGGATAAACAGAACCATGTCTCAGATACATGCGTTACTTCTGCTCTCCGAAAAAGCCCTCAATGCCGATCAGATTATGGAGCAATTGACCATTTCACGAGGAAATGTTAATATGAACTTACGCGAGCTGATGAGTTGGGGATTAATTAATAAGCAGTTACTTCAGGGCGAACGCAAAGAATACTTTAACGCCGAGAAAGACATTTGGAAAGTGGCACGTTTGATTACAAAACGCCGCAAACGCCGTGAAATTGAACCGGTTATTGAAGTGATGGACGAAATTAAAGACGCGATAAAGCCTGATACTCAGGAAAAGAAAGAATTTCTCAAAGTAATAAACGACATAAGTAAAGTGAGTGGCTTCGCCGATTCTACGATGACTGCCATCATCAAATCCGACGAAAGCTGGCTTGCGAATACTCTACTCAAAGCCTTTAAATAAGATATTCAATGATACGTTTACTCCCAATTGCCCTGTTGATGCTTTCCCTAAACGGTATTTCTCAGGAAGCTATGAACGTTATGACGTTCAATATCCGTTACTCAACTTCTTCTGATGGAATAAATCAGTGGGATAACCGCAAAGACTTTGTGGCCCAGACCGTCCTTTTTCACGACGTTGACCTCTGCGGAATGCAAGAAGTACTTTACTCACAAATTACTGACCTTGAAAAACGATTGCCAGAGTACGGTTGGGTAGGAGTGGGGCGTGATGATGGCGACAAGAAAGGAGAGTTCTCTCCGGTGTTTTACCTCAAAAAACGATTCGATTTAGTAGAAACTAATACATTCTGGTTAAACGAGCATCCTGAAAAATTAGGCTACGGCTGGGATGCCCGATTCAATCGCATTGTAACCTGGGCAAAATTGCGTGACAAAATTACTGAGAAAGAAGTTGTAATTTTTAATACGCATTTTGACTACAAAGGCGAAATTGCTCGACGGGAAAGTGCGAAATTAGTGCTACGTAAAGTAAAAGAAATCGCAAAAGATACGCCTTTCTTGGTGACGGGAGATTTTAACGCATCGCCTGCACAAGAGCCGATTCAAATTTTGACGGATGAATTGGAAGCTTTCTACTTCGTAAGTAGTGAAAAGCTAAGTGATACGCCTCATTTTGGTCCTCGCGGCACGTTTACTGGTTTTCAGGAGAAAGAACGTGACAACGAACCCATTGATTACATTTTTGTTTCAGGAAAGAACGTAGAAGTTTCAAAACACGCAACACTCTCAAATACCTGGGGCGGCCTCTTCGCTTCTGATCATTTTGCAGTCATGGCAATGTTGAGTTTCTATTAAAATGCCCGTTCTAGCTGTTTCTTTTTATTCCACGGTGCAGTGGTCTGCCTTGATAAATCGTAAAGAAAGAATAAGACAAGTGCTATAAAAGCCAAGAATATTATCTTGAATATAAGTCGGTTACGGTTTTTCATTATTTACTTGTTTCGTTTTCAGCCAATATAGTTTTTGGGTCGTGGTAAGCAGTCAAGCTCCCGCTTTTGTTAGAAATTTCTGCCCATTTTAGGTCAGTGAACGTCAGTATCAAAACGCCCGCTTTTTTCATTTGTCCGCCCGTATCGTCACGAGTTAGGTATTCTCCGAAAAAAGATATGTCAGGGTTATGTCCGACTATTGCCACTGCATTTACGCTTTCTTCTAGTTTATTCAACACCGCTAAATAAGCCCGCGGTCCTCCCCCGTAAATATTATCGTCGAGTTGAATGGCGTCTGTATCCATTTTCCATTGTTCAGCTATAATTTTAGCCGTGCCAAATGCCCGGTTAGCTTTGCTACTCACAATCAAGTCAACAGTACGTTGCTTTGAAAGTAAGTACTTGGCCATTATTGCTGTTTCGATAATTCCTGAAGAAGTCAAGTCACGGTCAAAGTCACGGAACATCGAAGAGGAGCTTCCGTCTTCAGCCGTAGCGTGACGGATAAGGTAGAGGGTTTTCATAATTGGGGTTGTTCAAAAACGGTGCTAAGTACAGAAAAGTGAAAGTACAACAAAATCACGCCCATTTAGGTTTTGGCGTGTTAGTTTTGTTTAGCAATTTTATTGATTGAATTGGAATTGATTTACTTTTTCGTGTAACACTGTTCTTGTGAACCACTAGAGTGAAGGCGTGCTATTAAATTTGATTGCATCTGAAACTCTAATGGCGAAGGATTATTTGGATTGGGAGAGAGGAGGATGCCTAATTGAAAATACTACGCTTGAGACATGTGAAAATTCGATAAGTTTCTTAAAAGTTACTGGATATCAAGTCGGTCATAACTTTTCAAGAACTTAAATACCTGTTGGGTAATCTAGGGTATGTAGAAAAGAAAACGGGAAATAGGTTCTCGAAAAGCGTGCGTGAACAGAGTCAGCACATATTCGGATTCACAAACCGCACTCGGGTAACGAGATAAAGAATTACGTTAAACGGTAACTCCTTGAAGAGTGGAGGAAAAAGAATTTAGTAGGAAAGACAAGCTAATCTATAAAGAGTACATCGGAATGGTTCATTTTTCCTCCGAGGACGAAACTTTTTAGTAAAATTGAAAGGATAAATGATTTAGTGACTTTTGAAGCAAAAGTGTAAAATATTTGAAAAATTCGTTTGAAGAAGCAGCTGAAAATTACCTCGAACTTTGCGAAGAAGTAGGAAAAGACTCGTTGGAATTATTTAAGGGTTCTTTCAATGTCCGTCTTGACCCGAGTTTACATTTAGAAGCATTCAAGAAAACAATATTGGAAGGAAAATCTCTTAATCAGTTGGTTCAGGAAGCAATTGAGCAGTACGTTGTTTTGCACTAATTTGAAATGAGAATATGCCTTTGTTGAAAAATATATATATTACGAGATGACCAAATGAGAGCCAAATCACTACATTAGAAAGAAGTGTCAACTCATAAACTCACTGGTTAAAACTCCACTTTCCCTACTTTTAATCGGCTGATTTAAATTTATTGCCAGTTTGTTCAAAGAAAATTATTATAATTTCTCAAAAACTTCATATTCTATAAATAGTACAATTATTTTAGACTCATTCATTGCTTTTTCTGTAAATAGTACTACCTTTGCAGACGTTTTATCGAACAGTCCGTTCGAGAACTCTGCAATAGACAATCTGGCGTTATCAGGGAAAAGGCTTTTCCCATAACCATTCTTCAGAGCGAGTAACGGATTCATCGGGAATATCAACCCCGGTTCGCATGGAATCCGTGAAAATCACGATAAGTTAAAGAGCGTTCGGCCGATTGTGTCCAAGAGAAACCGCACGTCTTTGACAACCATTTTTCTTAATTTCATTTACACAATTGGTACGCTACAAAGCGTGCAGAAAAAACACGTATGGAAAATATTAAATTTTCAGATTTAGAATTATCAGAAAGTATCCTAAAGGCAGTTGAAGAGCTAGGCTTTGTGGAAGCTACACCTATTCAGGCAGAAGCCATTCCGGCGGTCATGAGCGGTCGGGATGTTATTGGTCAGGCCCAGACAGGAACGGGTAAAACTGCTGCCTTCGGTATTCCTGCTATTGAAATGGTGGATGAAACCGATCCTGTTACGCAGGTTCTTATCCTTTGCCCAACCCGTGAGCTTGCGTTACAGGTGAAAGAGCAAATTTATAAATTAGCTAAATATAAAAGAGATTTATTGGTTACGGCAATCTACGGTGGTGAATCGTACGAAAAGCAATTCCGCGACCTTAAGAAAGGTGCTCATATCGTAGTCGGAACTCCTGGGCGTGTGATGGACCATATGGACAGAAAGACGTTGAAACTGGACAGCCTAAAAATGCTTGTTCTTGATGAAGCTGACGAAATGTTGAACATGGGTTTCCGTGAAGACATTGAAACGGTACTTTCACACGCTCCTGAAGAGCGTCAAACGGTTCTTTTCTCGGCAACAATGTCGAAAGATATCTTGTCAATTACGAAGCGTTTCCAAAATGACCCTCAACTAATCAAAGTTACCCGTAAAGAGGTAACGAATGATAATATCGAGCAATCTTATTTCAACGTTCGCCGTGAAGGTAAGCTGGAATTAATGACCCGCTTGATTGAAGTCAATGACTTGCAATTAATGCTTGTCTTCTGTAACACTAAAAACCGTGTAGATGAAGTGACGGCAGATTTACAAGCTCTTGGCTACGCTGCTGAAGGCTTACATGGAGATTTACGTCAAACGGCACGTAATCAGGTGATGAATAAATTCCGTCACGGAAAGACAAAAATACTAGTTGCTACTGACGTGGCTGCCCGTGGAATTGACGTTAGCGACGTAGACGCGGTATTTAATTACGACGTTCCGTTGGATATTGAGTATTACGTGCACCGTATCGGTCGTACAGGTCGTGCTGGAAAGAAAGGACAAGCGTTCTTGTTTGCTTCGGGCCGTGACCGTTCGAAACTTCGTGATTTAGAACGTTATACCAAATCACCAATTCCTGAAGGTAAAATACCTACTAAAGTTGATTTAATTGCCGCTCGCCAAGTTCGCTTTGCCGCAAAAATTAAAGAGAATATTAAAGAGGAAGGAAACGATGTCTACGAAGAATTAACGGAAAACCTTCGTTCTGAAGGATTAACAAACGAGCAAATCGTAGTAGCATTAATGCGTATGCAACTTGGAAACTTCGACACGCAAATGTCTGACGAAGAGTTGATGAGCGGTGGACGTGGTGGTAACAGAAGAGATGATGACCGTGGCGGACGCAGCAGAGAACGTGGTGGAGACCGTGATCGTGGTGGTGATCGTGGCGGACGTGGTGGTTCTGAACGCCGTAGTGGTGGTCGCCGCGAACGTGAGTTTAGTGGTGGCGGAAGTGGCGGAGGTCGCGAACACCGCGGTGGTGGTCGTACCCGTAGCAACGAGCCAATGGGTAAAAGTAGCGAAGAAGGTATGGCACGCATACTTATTAACTTAGGACGTAAAGATTTCGTTGCCCCTAATCATATTGTTGGTGCTATTGCTGCCGAATCTAAGATTCCAGGACGTGCTATCGGTAATATTGAAATTCAGGATAACCGTAGCTACGTAGATATACCTGAGCGTGATGTGCAAAAAGTACTGAACGGCATGAGAGGAAAGACCATCAATGCCAAAGTGGCTAAGATGGAAGTGGTAAGTTAATTGAATCCCATTCCAGCCTTTCTTTACGCAGATCGCCTCTGAAGAGCAAGAAGCTAAAAACTCTGTTCGGTTAATTCCGAATGGAGTTTTTTTGTTTGCAGGGCACTATTTTATGAACATGCTTTCCAGTTTTGCTGTTTTTACTGAAACCCACCCATTAACTTTTTCACATATGCAATTCTTCGACTTTATCCGGCAAGGAAATATTGATGAAATAAAATCGCTCGTTTCCAATAATCCTAAACTTGTTTCTCAACAAGACCCGCGTGGGTTTACCCCGTTGGTACTTGCTACGTACACTAACCAGGTTGAAATTACCGAATTTTTATTAGAAAATGGAGCAAATATAAACGCACAAGATGGCGTAGGTAATACTGCCTTAATGGGCGTGTGTTTCAAAGGTGATTCAGAAATTGCGGAGATGCTAATCCAGCACGAAGCAGATGTAAACGTGCAGAATAACAAAGGAATTACCGCATTGATTTACGCTGCCATGTTTGGGCAGGTCGAAATTACGGAGCTTTTACTGAATGCTGGAGCAGATAAGTCTATGAAAGATGGAACGGGAAATACGGCTTTGACACATGCTCAAGCGAAGAATATTCAGTCAATTATGCAGCTGCTCGATAGCGATAACTAATTTATAATTCCCGTATTCTGATATTTCTGAAGCTCAGTACATCGCCGTGTCCTAAAAATCCGATATGCCCGTTATTACGTTGTAAACCGGAATGCTCTTTATGATCTAATGTGCCGTCTTTTGAGGCCGCCGCAAAATCTCCGTTCAGTATAGTTTCACCGTTGAGGTTGACAATAATGTGCTGACCTTTCACGATAACTTCTTGCGAATTCCATTCACCTATGGGTTTCTGAAAACCTCGTTTTGCGGGAATAACTCCGTAAACCGAGCCGTGGTATTGATAAGCTTCTAACTTCGCATACTTCTCAGCGGTATTGTCTAGTATCTGTACTTCTTTTCCAACGTACGCGGCATCGCCCTCTAACGGGGAGTGAATTCCCAAACCATTATTTGCTCCCGGGGTAAGCTGAAATTCAAACCTGAGAACGAAGTTGCTGTATTCTTTTTCGGTGAATAGGTTTCCGCCACTTCCTCCGCCTTCTGGGTCAACTATAATAGTACCACTTTCTACTTTGTACGCTTGCTTATTGCCTACCCATCCGTTCAGGTTTTCACCATTAAAGAGCGTGGTAAAACCTCGTTCTGAAACGTTTGCTTTTTGAGTGGTGCAGGAAGTGAAAGCAACTAATACTACAAGGATGCTGAGATATTTTTTCATTATATTACTTCTTCTGAAAATATTATTATTGATTGCGGTCAGGAGATTTGTGCGAGAGAGTAAGTTGTCAGTTCGAGCCACTGAGGCCCGCCGGAGTCGAGACCTCTTATGCGGTTGTTCTCGACCGCTCGGCGGTCTGGTACGCTCGAACTGACAGAAACGCATGTTCTTTCCTACTAAAAAAAGCTCTACCCTCAACTAATAATTCCTAACGGCTTCGTGGCTTTCCAGTTTCCACGGGTAAAGTCAGGGAAATGCTGCGGCGAGCCACCACTCGCTACTGAGCGTTCGCTCAATGGTGAAACAGCACTCCAAAGGCAGCCTTCGTAAACGTTCTGGTCGAGAGGTAATCCTTTCTGTAAGCACTCCACAATTCGGTACATCATCATTCCATCCATTCCGCCGTGTCCGCTTTCTTTCGTGGAAGAGTTCAACCTTTTGTATAACGGATGATCGTATTTTTCATAGAGAACCTGCAATTGGTCCCCTTGTGCCCACTGATGGTGGCTTTCGGTTGCTCCTTCTACACCGCCTTCCAATGCTACGCGAGTCGGAAAGCCTGCTAAAGCCCCTTTTGTTCCCTGAACTAAATTTAGGCGTGAGTAAGGTCGCGGGCTGGTTTCGTCCCATTGTACCAGAATGGTTCTTCCTAAGTTTGTCTTGATGATTGAGGTGTTTAAATCACCCCCTTTATAGTCGAGTTTGTTCCACTTATGACCTGCGTCGTAATTTTTCTCGGCGTAAATTTTTCGGCCCATGGAGGGCGTAGAGTAAGAAACCATTGTGTTAAATGTGTCTTCTCCACGAGCAATATTCATGTATTGAGCTACTGGACCAAGCCCGTGCGTGGGATATAAATTACCGTTACGATTGGCGTACTGGGGCGTTCGCCAAGAGCCGGTTCCGCGTTCTTGCTCTTCCATCTGAAAACGCAGTTCGTGAATGTACGCCGCTTCGCCGTGTATTATTTCACCAATAACTCCTTGGCGGCACATATTCAGAAACATCAGTTCGTCTCGGCTGTAATTAACGTTCTCCATCATCATGCAATGCTTCTGTGTTGTTTCTGATGTATCTACAACTTCCCACATTTCTTCGAGCGTTAAGGCGATGGGTACTTCTACAAAAGCGTGAGCACCTGACTTCATTACCTCGATTGCCATTGGAGCGTGATTTTGCCAATTTGTAGCGATAAATACTACGTCAGGCTTTACTTCCTTTAACATCACTTTCCAACGGTCTTCACCACCGTGGTAGATCTTGATGTTTTTATGCCGATTTCCTTTTCCAATTCCTTCCGCTGACTTTTTAGATTTTATCGCAAGATCTTCGTACAGATCACTAATCGCCACAACTTCAGTGCCTTCCAATCCGGCGAAAAATTTCAAATGCCCAGGACCTCTTGCTCCCACACCGATAAACGCTGCTCGAATATTCGGAATTTTTGAAGCTGAGAAATCTCCCATATAACTCGCCACTGCCTTACGGGGTGGACGGGCTTCGGCGTAGTTGGTAAGAAATGAGGCGGTGGCCACGGTTGCGGCCGTAACCGATGACTTTTTGAGAAAATTACGACGGTTAAGATTCTTCATTGAGATATTATAACGGTTGAATAAATGAATGTTTTGTGAAAGTTAGGAAAGTTTTTTTGACGCACAAAAGCCAAAAAGGAATAACAAATTAGAGAAACGTATTAAAGGCTTTCATAAATCGGTACTTTAGGTTTTCAAATCTAAAACGATACGATTTTCTGAAAAATATTTGCTTGGCTTATCTTAGTCTTTCAAGTCACTGTTTTTGGTCAGGAATACAGCATTATTCACGCTGGGAAAATATTTGATTCAAATACGAAACAAGTCGTAGAACAAAAGACTATCGTAGCAGCTGATGGGAAAATCTCTCAAATAAAAAATGGTTATTTGACCTTGTCTCAGCTTCAATTATTAAAAAAAATGCCCAAGTAATCGACCTGAAAGATAAATTCTTGATTCCCAGTTTCATTGACATGCACGTGCATATAACTGGTGAACGAAAATCCGCACGAATGGACGACGCTCAACGATAGCGGTGCCGCATTCAAAAGTATTCCGTTTCTTCAGCGAACGCTCGAAGCAGCTTTCACCACCGTTCGGGATTTAGGTGCTGGCCACAAACTCATTGGAACAATAGAAGTTGGGAAGTGGGCGGACATTGTTGCCGTTTCGGGAAATCCGTTGCAAGACATTCCATTGTTGAAAAGTGTGGATTTTGTAATGAAAGAGGGAAAGGTTTACGACTAATCTAATATTTTCATAAGGAGATTCACGGCAAAATTCGATCGTTATCGTATTATAGAGATGTAATTCAACGCTCACTACCTCGAATTCGTATTGAAGTTCTCTCGTTCAATCAAAACATGCAAATTTTTTATTACTTGCATTACATCTGGAAATTTTAGGTTATGTCTTTTTTTAAAGACCATTAAAATTTAACTTAGTTTTTTCACTGTTGCCAAAGTATATACATTACAACTCGTGGTGCATTTGTAGAATATTGAAAAGAGCTGTTCATTTTGGCTACTAAAAGCCGTATATTTATTTGACTACCAATCATCTAAATACAAATGAACAACTTTATCGAAAGTTACGGACAAATT
>Ga0222709_1000269_pt1 | contig 14761 bp, 8 predicted proteins | sample AntAcemetage1692_FD_179822 | JGI IMG/M metagenome (GOLD analysis project Ga0222709, IMG submission 179822) | Saline water microbial communities from Ace Lake, Antarctica - #1692 | ecosystem: Environmental > Aquatic > Non-marine Saline and Alkaline > Saline | place: Antarctica: Ace Lake...
ATTTCTGCCCATAGGTCGTGTTTTAGACTCATCGAAACGTATAGCTTTACCGCTGCGCAAGCCCAACATTACATGGCTATCACCGGTGGTAAGTTTTACAGATAGTAACTCATCGCCATCACGCACGGTAATTGCATTAATACCATTGGTACGTGGTCTAGAATATTGCTCTAAAGTTGTTTTCTTAACGATTCCTTTTTTAGTTGCCATAATAAGGTAATGGCTGTTTATATAATCTACATCCTTAAGATCTTGAGTACATATTACCGCTTTTACTTTATCGTCTTGCTCTATGTTAATTAAGTTTTGTATTGCGCGACCTTTTGAGGTACGAGAACCTTCCGGTACTTCATAAACACGCATCCAGAAACATTTTCCTTTTTGCGTAAAGAAGAGCATATACTGGTGATTAGTTCCTACGAACAAGTCTTCTAAGAAATCTTCGTCTCTTGTTGTACTTGCTTTTTGCCCTACTCCACCTCTGTTTTGTGTCTTGTATTCATTGAGGCTTGTCCTTTTAATATAACCTGCATGAGAAATGGTGATAACCACTTGCTCGTCAGCAATCATATCTTCTATGCTTAAGTCACCTCCAGAATATTCTATGGCAGACCTGCGTTCGTCACCGTATTTATCTCTTACTTCAATAAGCTCTTCTTGAATAATGGCCATACGGCGGTCTTTACTTGCAAGAATTTCTTTTAGGTCCGTGATAAGTACCAATAAATCTTGATATTCTACACGCAGTTTGTCTTGTTCCAGTCCTGTAAGCTGTCTCAAACGCATCTCTACGATTGCTCTTGCTTGTATTTCGGAAAGGGTAAAACGCTCTATCAAGCGGTTACGAGCCTCTTCACCATCTTTACTTGCCTTAATAATAGCAATTACCTCATCTATATTATCGCTTGCAATGATAAGGCCTTCTAAAATATGTGCACGCTCTTCAGCTTTGCGCAATTCATAAGTTGTTCGGCGCACAACCACGTCATGCCTATGTTCCACAAAGTAGTGGATCATTTCCTTAACATTAAGCATTTGCGGTCTACCGGCTACCAGCGCTATATTATTAACACTAAAACTTGATTGTAGTGCCGTGTGCTTGTAAAGTTTATTTAGAACGATGTTAGGCACGGCATCTCTCTTTAAAACATAAACAATGCGCATCCCATTGCGGTCAGACTCATCGCGTATGGAAGATATTCCTTCTATCTTCTTGTCGTTAATAAGGTCAGCGGTTTTTTTAATCATGTCTGCCTTGTTTACCTGATAAGGCAACTCATCTACCAGAATACACTCGCGACCTTTAACCTCTTCGATACGGGCACGCCCGCGTATTTTTATTCGACCACGACCCGTATGCATTGCCTCTTTAACACCGTCGTAGCCATAAATTATTCCGCCTGTAGGAAAATCTGGTGCAGAGATGTGCGTCATAAGCTCATCGATATCAATGTCGTTGTTTGCTATATATGCAATCGTGCCATTAACAACCTCGGTAAGGTTATGCGGCGGCATGTTTGTTGCCATACCTACTGCGATACCAGAGGCACCATTAATAAGCAAACTAGGCACTTTTGTAGGCAACACCGTAGGCTCACTAAGGGTATCGTCAAAGTTTAACTGCATATCTACAGTTTCCTTATCTATATCGGCCAGCATTTCTTCAGAAATTTTGCGCATGCGCGCTTCTGTATAACGCATGGCTGCAGGTGGATCACCGTCTACACTACCAAAGTTTCCTTGTCCGTCTACCATCATGTAGCGCAAAGACCACTCTTGAGCCATACGCACCATTGCATCATATACAGAAGTATCGCCATGTGGGTGATATTTACCCAATACCTCACCTACGATTCTCGCACTCTTTTTATAACCACGATTAGACATCACACCCAGCTCGTACATTCCGTAAAGAACGCGTCTGTGCACAGGCTTTAGTCCATCACGCACATCTGGCAGTGCTCGTGACACTATGACTGACATCGAATAATCGATGTATGCTGACTTCATTTCATCCTCGATGTTAATCGGGATTAACTTTTCTCCATCTGCCATTTAATATTGTTTTATTCCGTTGAAATTACAAGTGGCAATTTAATGAAATTCCTAGATTTAATAAGGGTTAGCGCTAGGTATCCTGAGCTTTTTATTAACATATTTTTTACTTGCCTGTGAATAAGTTTAACAAAACCGTAAACGTCTTATTTAGCTTGTATTGAGTGCGCTTTCGCAAAAGCGAACACCACAATATCAACCTTTTTAAAAAAGGAATGCTTTTTGTCTATTAAGTATTTAGTATTTTTAGACTAATGAAGTAAAAAATAATATGGACGATAATTTTTCACCACGAGTAAAAGACGTAATTGCCTACAGTAAAGAAGAAGCGCTGCGACTGGGTCACGATTTTATAGGCACAGAGCACCTCATGCTAGGGCTGTTGCGCGATGGAGATGGTAAAGCTATTGCTATACTGTCTAAACTAATAGTAGACCTGGATGTGCTTCGGCGTAAGGTAGAAATACTCTCGCCACCAAACAGTGCTGCTGCAATGACGCTTAACGAAAAGAAAAATCTGCACCTCACCAGACAAGCGGAGCGTGCCCTTAAAACCACTTTTCTGGAAGCAAAACTGTTTCAAAGCACTTCTATTAACACGGCGCATTTACTGTTGTGCATATTGCGCAACGAAAACGATCCTACCACAAAACTGCTCAACAAGCTTAATGTGGACTATGATAACGTTAAAGAAGAGTTTAAAGCATTACTCTCCCAAGAAGATGGTTACGTAGAAGAACCTACTGCAGAAACCTACCGCGATGACGAGGCAAGTGAACAGTCGGGTGACGAAGGTGGCGACAGCTTGTTCTCCCAAAGTACAGACAAAAAAGGAACACGTAAGTCTAAAACACCCGTGCTTGACAACTTTGGTCGTGACTTATCAAAAATGGCCGAGGACGGAAAACTAGACCCTGTCGTAGGACGTGTTGAAGAAATACAGCGTGTCTCTCAAATTTTGAGCCGTCGTAAGAAAAACAACCCACTACTTATAGGAGAACCTGGTGTTGGTAAAAGCGCTATAGCCGAAGGTTTAGCATTGCGCATTTTTCAGCGTAAAGTATCGCGTATTCTTTACGATAAACGCGTTATTACCTTGGACCTAGCCAGCTTAGTCGCTGGCACCAAGTACCGCGGGCAGTTTGAGGAACGCATGAAAGCGGTGATGAACGAACTCGAAAAAAATGAAGATGTCATTCTTTTTATAGATGAAATACACACCATAGTAGGTGCTGGTGGTGCCGCCGGTTCCCTAGATGCATCTAACATGTTCAAACCTGCCCTAGCGCGTGGCGAGATTCAATGTATAGGAGCGACAACTCTGGACGAGTACCGTAACAGTATAGAAAAAGATGGGGCACTGGAACGCAGGTTCCAGAAGGTAATCGTAGAACCTACATCCGAAGAAGAAACAATTACCATATTGCACAATATAAAGGACAAGTACGAGGAGCATCACAATGTGACCTATACTGACGAGGCTATTGTGGCTTGCGTTAAACTGACCAATCGCTATATGACAGATCGCTTCTTACCGGATAAAGCAATAGATGCATTGGACGAGGCAGGTTCTCGAATACACATTAACAACATAGAAGTGCCTCAACAAATCTTAGAAATAGAAAAACAGCTAGAAGATGTACGAGAGCAAAAAAATGAAGTTGTTAAAAAACAGAAATATGAGCAAGCTGCAAAGCTCAGAGACGATGAAAAGAAGTTGGAAAAGTCACTTTCTGAAGCTCAAGCAGCCTGGGAGGAAGCTTCTAAACTTCAAAGGGATACTGTTACCGAAGAAAACGTGGCTGAGGTCGTGAGTATGATGACCGGTATACCCGTAAATAGAATCGCTACTAAGGAACTTAAGAAGCTTAAAGATCTGAACGACACAATAGGGAGCCTAGTGATAGGACAAGAAAAAGCAGTTAAGCAAGTGGTTAAGGCGATACAACGTAATCGTGCGGGTTTAAAAGACCCCAACAAACCCATCGGCTCCTTTATCTTTTTGGGACAAACGGGTGTGGGGAAAACACAACTGGCTAAGGTAATTGCACAAGAACTCTTTGACTCTGACGGCGCGCTTATACGCATAGATATGAGTGAGTACATGGAAAAGTTTGCGATTTCCAGACTGGTAGGTGCCCCTCCAGGTTACGTAGGTTATGAAGAAGGTGGACAGCTTACTGAAAAAGTAAGACGCAAGCCTTATGCTGTCATATTGCTGGATGAGATAGAAAAAGCACACCCAGATGTGTTTAACATGCTCTTACAAGTGTTAGACGATGGTTACTTAACAGACAGTTTAGGTCGCAAAATAGATTTTAGAAACACCATAATCATTATGACCTCCAACGTAGGTGCGCGCAAGCTCACTGATTTTGGTACGGGATTAGGATTCGGTACAGCTGCTAAGAAAAATGCTGCCGAAGACGACTCTCGAGGCGTTATAGAAGCAGCACTTAAAAAGACCTTTGCACCAGAATTTTTAAATCGTATAGATGACGTTATTATGTTTAACGCATTAGAACGCGAAGACATTCACAAAATCATAGAAATCGAGCTTAAGAAACTCATTGCACGTATAGACGATTTAGGATATAAATTGCAACTGTCTGAAGGTGCAAAAGACTATATTGCAGACAAAGGTTTCGACAAGAAATACGGCGCAAGACCACTTAAAAGGGCAATTCAAAAATATATAGAAGACGCACTTGCAGAAGAAATTGTTAATAGCCAGCTTAAAGAAGGTGATACCATCTTCATGGATTTTGATACAAAAGCAGACGAGCTTACAATTAAAATCGAAAAAGCTAAAGAAGAAAAACCTACATAGTAGGTAATTAGTACATGTATAGTTCAAAACACCTGTTGTGATTTTACAACGGGTGTTTTTTTTTGCTGTTCTTATCCTAAAATTATCGATCCTTCTAAAATTATGAATGAAATTTTTAGTTCAATTTAAGAGTTAAACACAGAACTGCATTCCTTTCTATACAGTAGCTGCGACTTTATTTGTGTTGTACCAGTAATTAGTTGACTTTATTGTTGTCCACTAAATTACCTTTTTAGACGTGCAACATGCCATATGGATTTACATAGCATAATGTCAGACCGCAGAGAGTTATAGCATCTTTAAACGGATTTGCGTCCGAATCTGTTTAAGAAAAAAGACTATGAAAACGTGGGGCATCCTTGAGGTGGTCCCCGTATGGCCTATAGTATCGAACCATAAGTGCGCCAACCGTGGCAAAGTGGGACATGCGTTGCGCTGACAAGGTTAAACCTGCGGTTTTTGATAAAAAGGAATGCTCATCAAGTTACCTTTAGCCGTTTCCTTTCCTGTTTTAATCAAAGCCTTACTGATAGTGTGTTCAACGTTCTCAGGTGCGTTTGATACCAGCAAATACATTTAAACAGAACAACCCTTATCGCAGATAGTACGCACATAACATTGAGAGCGAACCGAAGGTTGCCCGGACAGCCCATGTTGTGAGATACAATGAAACGAACCAAAGAGGGAAAGCAAAAACGTTCTTAGCACATGTTTTACGATCAGGCTTATCCTAACTCGTGTACATTTTTGCACGCAGTTCTTTTAATTTGGGATCATCCATATATTCTTCAAAGGTTGTGTAACGATCTATAACGCCATTTGGAGTTAGCTCTATCACACGATTCCCTACAGTTTGTGCAAACTCGTGGTCATGTGTGGTAAGTAGCACGGTTCCTTTAAAGTTTTTTAAGCTGTTATTAAAAGCTTGTATGGATTCTAAGTCCAGATGATTCGTAGGTTCGTCTACCATAAGCACGTTTGCGCGTTTCATCATCATTCGGGAAAGCATGCAGCGCACTTTTTCACCTCCAGAAAGTACACGGGCGCTTTTAAGAGCTTCCTCACCAGAAAAAATCATCTTCCCTAAAAAGCCTCTTATAAATACTTCTTCCCGTTCTTCTTCGGTCTGTGCATACTGGCGCAACCAATCTACCAAGTTCATATCTACGTCGAAAAACGCTGCATTATCGACAGGTAAATAACTCTGGGTAGTAGTCACGCCCCACATAAAGGTGCCTGCCTCTGCCTGTATGCGATTATTTAAAATGTCATAAAACGCAGTACTGGCTCTACTGTCTTTAGAATAGAAGATGATTTTATCACCTTTAGTAAGGTTAAAACTTACGTTGTCAAAAAGGATCTCGCCATCTACACTAAACTTCATTTTATCTATTTCTAGAATCTGGTCCCCAGCTTCACGGTCACGGTCAAATATAATGGCTGGGTAACGACGCGAAGACGGCTTGATTTCCGAAATATCCAGTTTCTCAATCATCTTTTTACGGGATGTCGCCTGCTTGCTTTTTGCAACGTTTGCGCTAAAACGTGCGATAAACTCTTGAAGTTCTTTTTTCTTGTCCTCAGCTTTTTTGTTTGCTTGGGCGCGTTGTTTTGCAGCAAGCTGCGAACTCTCATACCAGAAGGTGTAATTACCGCTGTACTGGTTTAGTTTGCTAAAATCTATGTCAGCGATGTTTGTACAAACAGCGTCTAAAAAGTGACGGTCGTGCGATACCACAATCACAGTATTCTCATAATGTGCTAGAAAATTTTCTAACCAAGCTATGGTTTCGTAATCTAGGTCGTTTGTAGGTTCATCCATAATGAGAACATCTGGATTGCCGAACAGTGCCTGTGCAAGCAGCACGCGTACCTTAAGCTTATTATCCATGTCAACCATGAGTGTGTAGTGATACTCTTCACCTATGCCCAGATTAGAAAGTAAAGACGCTGCCATGCTGTCTGCATTCCAGCCGTTCATCTCTTCAAATTTTACTTGAAGTTCGCCTATTTTGTCTGCATTCTCATCTGTATAGTCCGCATAAAGTGCATCTATTTTAGACTTTAAGTCATAGAGCACGCTGTTTCCTTTAAGTACGGTTTCTAGCACTGTGTTTGAATCGTGTGCATTGTGTTCTTGCTCAAGTACGGACATGCGCTTGCCTGCCTCCAGATGCACGTGGCCGCTAGTAGCGTCCATTTTACCAGTAATTATCTTTAAGAAGGTAGATTTACCAGCACCGTTTGCTCCTATAATTCCGTAGCAATTGCTCCCACCAAATTTTGCGTTTACTTCATCAAAGAGCACGCGTTTACCAAATTGGACTGAAAGATTAGAAACTGTTAACATAATATGATTTTGAGCGTGCAAAAGTACTTAAAACAGGTAGTTTATGAGCTATTGAACCCAACTATTTAACAAGTCGTTAACACGCAATGCCCTTTTAATCCTTTTCTTTTGTGCCCACCCTAGTTTTTTATTTATGATTATTTCTTTTTTGCTTTCGCGAAAGCGTAAAAATCACTCCCTTACTTTGTTTATACTCGCAATTATTACTGGGCTATCAGTTTCTTGTGGTGATTCTGAGAAGAGGAAAAGCGTATTTTTAAATGGTAAAATAGTAAACTCACTCGGTGCCACTATTATTTTTACAGATTATGGTGGTATTAATGACACCATAGCGTTAACAGAGTCCGATGAATTTGAAGCGCAACTTAAAGGGGTTCGTAACTCTGGTCTTTACACTTTCTGGCATGGAACAGAGTATCAGTCGCTCTATTTAGAACCAGGAGACAGTGTGACGCTTTTTGTTGATACAAAGTATTTCGACGAGTCGCTAGCATTTAGCCACAACCATGCAAAAGAAAACAATTATCTGATTACCATGTTTACGGAAATGGAGGCAGCAAGTGACGCGTTTTTACCTCAATATAAAAAAGAACCTGACACATTTTTAAATATTCTCGCAGCAAAAACGGAAGACGAACTAGCAAAATTGCACCAAGATGCCCTAAAACAAAAATTAAGCAAAAAGTTTGTAAGTATAGCAACCGACGTTATATGGTTTAATGCCTTTAATAAAAAAGAACGCTACTTAGCAGCACATCACAGCAGCGCAAAAACACCCCACACAACAAAACTACCTACAAATTTTTATGACCACCGTAAGAGCATAGACCTTAACAACACGCAGTTATTAAACAACAACTCTTTTAAAGCATACCTCAACTCGTTAATTACAAATATCACGCGAGATAAACTAGCTAAGAATAATAAGAATTCCACAAATCTGACTTATGCGACTACCAGGCTCCAAGTGATAAACGAGTTACTTAAAAATGACACCATGCGCGAGCTTTACCTAGCAAACTACACGCGCAATGTGCTGCGCAATGCTAGAGATCACGAGATGCCGCAAAACATTCTTAAAACCTACCTCAGTTTGAGTACAGACAAAGCAAACCACGAACTTATGAAACATTTTGCTGCGAGCTTTAAAGTCACTCGGGCAGGTAATGGCCTTGAGGATCTGCTGCTTAAAGGTGATAAAGATAACCAAGTGATGCTAGGAAGCATAGTAGAAAAAAAGAGTGTGGTTTATTACTGGTCTACAAAAGATGAATCCTACAATATGCAAGTGCACCTCACCGTAGCTGATCTGCGTAAAAAATATCCTGAGTTCGGCTTTATAGGTATTAATACAGACGATAGTACGGACAGTAGCTGGAAAGAGGCGTTAAACTCGATGGATATAGAAACCTTAGATGAATATCAGGTGGCCGTAGGAAACAACTACAACCTTGAAAAGGTACTCAAAGGTAGCAAGCGCGCCATGTTAATAGATAAAGATTTAACGATTTTGGACGGTAATTTAAATTTGCTGCACTATAAGATAGAAACAACGTTACTGGGTTATGCAAGCAAATAAAAAAGCACCATTTACAGGCGCTTTTTTATCGAGGTACTAGAACTTGTTTAAGAATTCCCTTTATTATAATCTGCTAAAAATGCTGCAAGGCCAATATCTGTTAATGGGTGCTTAATCAGCCCTTCTATAGAAGAAAGCGGTCCTGTCATCACATCAGCTCCTATTTTTGCACAATCTATAACGTGCATTGTATGTCTTATGGAAGCTGCAAGGATCTGGGTTTGAAAGCCGTAGTTGTCGTAAATCTGTCGTATTTCAGAAACAAGGTTTAGACCGTCTGTACTTATGTCGTCGAGCCTGCCTATAAATGGCGAAACATAAGTAGCACCCGCTTTTGCTGCAAGTAAAGCCTGCCCTGCAGAGAATACCAAGGTTACGTTTGTCTTGATCCCTTTATCGCTAAAGTATTTACAAGCCTTAATGCCATCTTTAATCATGGGAAGTTTTACCACGATTTGTCCATGCAGTGCAGCGAGTTCTGTGCCCTGTTTAACCATACCGTCGTAGTCTGTAGCAATAACCTCTGCACTTACGTCACCATCTACAATATCGCATATTTTTTTGTAGTGATCTAAAATATTCTGGGCTCCCGTAATGCCCTCTTTTGCCATAAGTGATGGGTTTGTTGTTACGCCATCGAGTACGCCTAGGTTCTGAGCTTCGGCAATCTGGTCTAGATTTGCTGTGTCTATAAAAAATTTCATAAGGCTTGTGTATTAAAGATGTTTTTAATAATATACAAAAATCGCATTTAGATTGAAAACAAAAATACCTTTAGACCCTAGAGATATAAATACTTCTTAACAACCACTTAAACGAATGGCTATTTGCCCCGTCAAAGTCATAATTTGTGGTGTATTTGTTGCTGCTTTGCTAGCATATGTTACTTCAAGAGATAATAGGTTACCTAAAACACAGGAAGGCCTGCATAAAGTAGTACGCTAAATTACCCGAGGATTATCTAATCTCCGCGTGCCTTATGCTGCTTTGACAAATCGAACGTAACTAAGGTTTTTAACCCACTGCAAAAATAGTTGGCCGCATAAAAAAGGAAAGAGATTTAATAATATCCTACCTATGAACTTTAGAAAGAAAGGGTTTTTATGTCTTGTAATGACAGCAATATGCAAACCTACGATTCCAAGTATACAAATCTAAATCTCCCGGTATTTACCGATTTAACTTTATACGATTATCCCGTAAGCACCCATTTAAAAGCACCGTCTAGCAGGTACTAGGCACGCAGCAAGAGCGACACTTTCCTGCAAGTGTTATACAGTCATTACAAACGCAGCATGTTCTATCAAAAGTAAGCTGATAGCTACACGCACACCGTATCCTAAGTGCGCAGACTGCAGGCTGCCTTCCCAAAAACAAACACTGTTAGCGAAAAAAACCTTGCATAAGAAAAATAGATTTTTTTATGTTTAGCGAAACCAGAATCTCTTTAGTCTTATACAAAAAAGTAACCACCTTAACATTTATGAAATGAACGAGATTACCCGCAATGATGTTTACAATGTTGTGATGCCGCGAACACTGAGTTTTTATTATGTAGGGTCATTACAAACGGGTGTTAGTTGTACTTGCAAAATAGCCCTTAAAGGAGACATACGTAAGCTGTTAAAAACATAACTATTGCTCAAAATAATATACCGCTGCCTATATTTATTGCAACGCCTTGCTTATTTTAGTGGTTCATTTAGCAATGCAATAATGAGATTTTTTTTACCCGTTTTTATTTTCACTTTATCCTACTGCTTTCCAGTGATTGCCGTGGCGCAAAGTGATACGTTTTGTAAACAGCTAGAGCTTATTCAAAAAGCGACTAAAGACACCCATTTTGCTCCTAAAAATTACGATAACGATATGAGTAAAGGCATGTATGCTCTATTCATGAAATATCTAGACGAGGAACAGATAAACTTTACGCAAGAACAAGTAAATGCCTTTGCACACCTAGAAAAAAACATAGACAACGCGTTGCGCAACAACGACTGTAATGTGCTACGAACGGTTACTAAAGAATACAAGGCATATATGGTAGCACGCGTAGCTTTTTTAAAAGATAACCTAAATGCAAACCAAGATTACAGCGGTACGGATAAACTGGTTTCTAAAACTTATAGCGATGCAGAACGGGCGGTTGAAGCTGGCGTTGCAGGTACAATTGAAGATGATCAGGATGCATATTTTCACTCAAACGAAGCTAGGCTTTACTCGTGGTCTAAATTCTTGCGTTTAGAAATACTCACGCGCATAGCCCGCACACAACCCACGCTAGTGCAAGCGCAGGCATCTTTTATAACAGAGGAAGAACGCATACGCAAACTACTCATTAATGAAGAGTTATGTTCCATGGATGAGTTTTTCAAGGACGGCGTGGTTGAAAAAGCGATAGAGGAGATTTTTCTTCACGCGTACCTGACCTATCAGGATCCACACTCTGCATTTTTTAACCCAACCGAAAAAGAAAGTTATGAATCCAGTCTAGCCACGGACCAAGAGACCTATGGCTTTTATGTTGCTAAAAATAATAATGACGAGTACTACATCGCACACCTTATTCCCGGGAGTTCCGCTAACGTAAACGCAAGGTTGCAAGAAAACGATGTGGTTCTAGAACTCAAAACAACCAATAGCTCAAAAAACCTTACCTGCACAAGTGCTGAGGCAATAAATGGCTTTCTAGCAAGTCCAGAACATAAAAACATAGAACTGCTTGTACGCAAAAAAAACGGAAACACCGTTAAGGTTGCGCTAGCAAAACACAAAACAGCAGTTGAAGAAAATGTCGTGCGCGGCTACCTAGTAGGCGCAAAGCGCAACACGGGTTACCTTCGCATTCCGAGTTTTTACACAGACCTAGACGCCACCTATGGACTAGGAATCGCAAACGACGTTGCAAAAGAAATTTACAGGCTAAAGCAAGAGCAAATAACTGGTCTATTAATAGATCTGCGCGGTAATGGCGGCGGTTCTTTAAAAGAAGCCATAGACCTGTTGGGCTTGTTTATAGACCGTGGCCCCTTGAGCCAAATTTACTTGAGAAACGAAGAACTCGACATTGCCCAGGATTTTAATCACGGCGCAGCATATAAAGGACCACTCGTGGTGCTTGTAGATTCTCAAAGTGCATCGGCCTCAGAACTATTTGCGGCTACTATTCAGATATATGGTCGCGGCGTTATTGCAGGGCAACCTACCTATGGCAAGGCGACCGTGCAAAATGTCTTCCCACTAAGTGTAAAGGATGAAACGCTAGGCTACCTGAAAATGACTAAAGGAGCCTTTTTTAATGTAGACGGCAGCACACACCAAGGTAATGGCGTGCAACCACACATTGTTATTCCTATGATAGGTGCTGCGCGGTCGAACCACGAAAAAGACGAACCTTTTTTTATACCCTTGGACACGATATCCAACCGCTTGGCTTTTAAAGCGAAAAAAGTAGACTTAAATGAGGTTGTTACCAGCAGCAGGGAGCGTATTGCGAAAAATGCGCTGTTCCAAACCATACAACAACAGGACACCGCGCTGGAGTTTTTACTTAACAGCTATCCCAATATTTTAAGGCTCGATTTACAGAATGTTTATAATATGATTCAAACACGTAACAAAGGTTTGGAAGCGGTAACTGAGGTCGCCGCTACGGCACTACTTCTAGTGGATAACATTAGGCTAAATAAAACCTTAATTACCCGTGACGCGGTACTAGCAAAAAGCAACAAAGAACTTTTAGAATCCATTTCGAAAGACCCACATATTGCAGAGTGCTATTTCATACTCAAAGACCTAAACGAATCTAGATCATGGGATTAAATAGCTTTATTACTGTACTACTTGCTTGCTTGGGGTTCACTTTCGCAGCAGCGCAACAGGTACCAACACCCCAAGAATATTACCAATTTGTAAACTCGAAAATGCAAAATATACAGTCACAACAGTGGGATTATTATCGTGCCGCAGTGCATGCTAATGATAAAAAGGCTGCAAAATCTCGCTCGAGACTAATAAAGGAAATAAATGCGACAATGCAAGAAGTCTACAAATTCGGACCGACTCGTTATGCCGCACTGCAAAAAGTATTAATCCTATACCTCACAGATCTTCGCAGCTACCATGTAGAAGATTATGACCTAGCCATGGATTATGACATACCTCATTACGTAGATAGCCGAAGCATCGTCGGGTACGTAGAAAACGCAATAAATGCAGACACGATACTCCTAGAAAATAAAGAAAGTTTGCACGCAGCTATGAACCAGTTTAAAATAGACCAAGACCTTAAGGAAGTCCCTTTTTATAAAAATGAACTACAAGAAAAACTAAATATCGTTCAAATTATATACACCCAATCGCATGCTATTTACGCCGTTTTTAATTTTATACGTGCAGATCAGGTTAAATTTATAGAAACAATCAAACGCAAAGATATTAATGCAGCAATGCAACTATTAGACGCCTTAAACAGTGATACAACAGCTACAAAAACATCATTATTAACAGATATGATAGATGTAAACGAGTTGCGGTTCAGACAAGACCTCACTAGTGGCTTGCTTCTTTTTAAAGACCTCGCCACAAACATAGCTCCCGTTGCACTAGCAACAGAAATGCAAAAAGCCGATGAACTTGCGGTAAACGGAAGTGACACAACGGACCTTATCAAGCTTAAAAAAAATAATGAAAAAGTAAAAGAACCAATGTCAGCAGGTTTGCGTGATTATTACTTAAAAATCACAGAACAAGCAAGACGCATCAATGAGTCACAATTGCAGTACTTATTGCGAACCATTCCTAAAAAGTAAGCCTTGACGAGACCTTTTGGTTCTTCGAGCTGTAGCTTACCTTTGCGCCCAAAATAATATACATGCATCCTATTCTATATTTACTTGCAGGACTTATTTTACTAGTCGCTGGTGGCGAGTTTTTAGTGCGTTCGTCTGTAGGGTTGTCTTTAAAACTCAACCTTTCTAAAATGATAATAGGGCTTACCGTTGTGTCATTTGCAACCAGCGCACCAGAGCTTATTGTGAGCGTGCAAAGTGCTATGAACGGGTTTTCAGGACTTGCACTGGGTAATATCGTAGGCTCTAATATTGCAAATATAGCGCTCGTTTTAGGTATCACTGCCATCATAAGCAGTCTGTCCATAGATGGAGATTTCTTTAAGTTTAACTGGCCGTGGATGATGGGATTTAGCGCGTTACTTTATATATTATTGCAGTCTGATAACAATTTAGTGCAGTGGGAAGGCGCATTACTACTCGCTGCAATAGTGCTGTTTCTAATACTTCTTATAAGACGTGCCATTAAAAACCCTGAGGTAGCTGCGGCAGACAAGCCACTGCAAGAGTCGCACTGGTGGAAAATAGGGATGTATCTAGCCCTGGGCGGTGTTGCACTATGGTTAGGTAGTGAGTGGCTGGTTACAGGTGCGGTAGCTATTGCAAACAGCATGGGCATACCAGAAAGTATTATTGCGGTTTCTATGGTTGCTATAGGAACATCGGTGCCAGAGCTTGCAGCATCTATCATCGCTGCTGTAAAAAAAGAGAAAGCCATATCGCTGGGTAACTTAATAGGGTCTAACATTTTTAATATAGGCTTTGTACTGGGAGTTACCTCTATCATACAACCTATAGAAATAGCTGCTCAAAACATGAGCTTGCTCTCCAACGACATATACTGGATGCTGGCAATCGCTTTTTGTCTTTTACCCTTAGCCTTCTTACCTGAGCGGTATAGCATTACTAGAATAAAGGGCGTGGTACTCTTAACATCGTATTGTCTGTTTTTGTATTTAGCCTTTGCTACCCTTTAAAAGTCAGGGCTATTAGCCAAATTTAATGATTTGTTAATATCTTACCCCTAAAATTTCTGGGGTAATAAGCTAGTAAAAGTTATTTTTGTCAGATATTTCAACAAAACATATCACAACATG
>Ga0222709_1000273_pt1 | contig 14654 bp, 12 predicted proteins | sample AntAcemetage1692_FD_179822 | JGI IMG/M metagenome (GOLD analysis project Ga0222709, IMG submission 179822) | Saline water microbial communities from Ace Lake, Antarctica - #1692 | ecosystem: Environmental > Aquatic > Non-marine Saline and Alkaline > Saline | place: Antarctica: Ace Lake...
CAGAGCACCAGCGGTGCGATTTGATCCTTAACGGAGTTACATCGAAATTGAAAATCTTATGGGTCATCAAATCGCTTCTCTGAAGCTGGGAAAAATTGATTTTTCAATATGTATATCCGCAATGATGCCAGTAGCCTTATTTTCTTCGTTTTTTTTGGACCGAAAACGCCAGCCTGCCGGTAGGCAGGGAAGACCGAAACGCCCAATTGTGGATTCTGCGCCAATTATATTCTTGCCTCTTCTACTGACTGGCAAAGTAGCGGGTAATCAAATTTTTCAATATGTATATCCGCAAATTCATCAAATTCACACTTCAATTGATTTGGGTTCCAGATTTTCTATCGGTTCATGTTAGCGCCCGAGGCGCATTTTGATTGTAGCAGATAGTGTAGAATCTGCCATAGCACCAGCGGTGCGATTTGATCCTTAACGGAGTTACATCGAAATTGAAAATCTTATGGGTCATCAAATCGCTTCTCTGAAGCTGGGAAAAATTGATTTTTCAATATATATATCCGCAATGATGCCAGTAGCCTTATATTCTCCGTTTTTTTGGACCGAAAACGCCAGCCTGCCGGTAGGCAGGGAAGACCGAAACGCCCAATTGTGGATTCTGCGCCAATTATAATCTTGACCCTTCTACTGACTGGCAAAGTAGCGGAAAATCAAAATCAATTTTTAAAATCTTGATTTAAGTTTAGCAATCTCGAGGATTTATCCAAAGATTTGAAATCCTTTTATGCATCATCTCCCCTATTCGAAAGAGTTTTTGTGTATATATTCGGATTGATAACTCTCCTATGAAACTTAAAATATTCTTTCTCCTAATCCTCTTCTCTGGATTTCATAAGATCTCACTGGCCCAAGAAGTGCTCAAAGTCGGCGTTGCTGGGCTCACTCATGGGCATGTGGGTTGGATCTTGGAAGCAAACAAGCGGGCAGATATTGCAATTGTGGGAATTGCTGAACCCAACCGAGAACTTGCCGAGCGGCTCACCAAAAACTATGGTATTCCACTGGAATTGGTTTTTGATTCCTTGGAAGAGATGTTGGCGGCTACAAATCCAGAGGCTGTAACTGCTTTTGGGAATATTTTCGATCACCTCGCTGTAGTCGAAGCTTGCGCCCCAAAAGGAATTCACGTAATGGTCGAAAAACCATTGGCTGTCACTATGGAACATGCCCGGAAAATGGCGGCATTAGCTACAACACACAATATTCATCTATTGACCAATTACGAAACGACTTGGTATCCGTCCGTAGAAAAGGCTGGTGAACTCCTCGAATCCGGCAAGATCGGTGCAATGCGTAAACTGATCGTCCGCGACGGACACCGAGGGCCAAAGAAAATCGGAGTCAGTGGCGAGTTTTTAGAATGGTTGACTGATCCGGTTTTAAATGGTGGAGGAGCAATCATCGACTTTGGTTGCTACGGAGCCAATATTGCAACCTGGCTGAATGCAGGCGAAAAACCAACTTCAGTCACTGCTGTAGCACAACAATTTCAACCGGAAAATAACCCTAAAGTTGAGGATGATGCCACGATTATCCTGACTTATGAAAACTCCCAAGCGATACTAGAACCATCTTGGAACTGGCCCATTGGCAGAAAAGATATGGAAATCTATGGCTTGACAGGAGCAATCTATGCTGACAATGGCAAAGATCTTCGTGTACGAATGGCTAAGGGATATGATGGATTTGAGGAAGAAAAATCCAGAATTGAAAAAAGGAATGCACCTTTCGATGATCCCTTTTCATTTCTAATCGCTGTGATTCGAGGCCAGATACAGCTGGAACCTTTTGATCTGAGTTCACTGGAGAATAACTTGGTAGTGGTTGAAATTCTAGAGGCAGCTATAAAAAGTGCTAAAGAAGGAAAAACCATCTATTTAAACGACCAGTAATCCGCTAGTCTTGACTTTCAGCTCGGAGCGCAACTGTCTGCACAATCTTGTTTTTGATAGGGGGTGGCGTATTCAAGTACCTATAAATCCCACGGATACCCACCTCATCCATCAGCGCAAAACTAGATCAGTTAGTAAAGCAGTTAGGATAAAAAAATAGCTCTGAAAACATTCGTTTCAGAGCCTACTTATTTTAACTAGAAATCGAATACGATTTTCTAAATCATCACCCGATTCCCAGTTTTTGCGGATTCTAAGATGGCCTCCACAATTCTAATATCCCGAAGCCCTTCTTCTCCCGGAACTGGCATCGGTTTATTGGCCATAATTGCCAATGAATCCTGATCCATTTGATTGGCTTGCTGCCACGGTACATCGTAAGGGAAGTTGATCTTACCGAGTGGACTTATTCCTTTATTCCCAGAGTACGAAGAAAACGGAGCCATTTCTATCATCCCACTTTCGCAAGTAATATCCAAGAAGTTGAATCCTTCTGCAAAGGAGGTTTTCATTGTCCCAACCACAGCTCCCGGAAATTCAAGAACGGCCTCCACATTATCCGCTAAGCCATCCTTGTAGATTTCAGGACGATCGGTCCAGGCTTTAGCCGAGCGAACAGCGATCGGTTCCATACCAGAACCCAGCCTCAAGCCCTGAATGGGATAGACGCCCATATCATAAATCACTCCTCCACCCATCTCGGCTTTCTGCTTCCAATGATCCGTTCGATTATCCCGATATCCTGCAGCACAATCGAGACTTTTCACAGCACCCAAACTCTTTTCTTTTACTAGTTTCTGAAAAGCCAAAGTATTGGGTTCATGCTGACAACGGTAGCCTATCGAAAGAGAAACTCCCGCTGCTTTGCAAGCATCTATCATGGTCTGACATTCTTTCACCGTCACGGCCATTGGCTTTTCGCACCAGACTTGCTTACCCGTTTTGGCAGCTCGTACCACATATTCCATGTGCATTGACGGCGGCAATACAATGTAGATTACATCGATAGCTGTATTGTCTTTGATATCATCAAAAGTTTTGTAGTTGTAGACGTTAGACTCCGGAATCTCATATTTGGCTTTCCAAATCCCCTCTTTAGCTGGAGTTCCTGTGACGACTCCCGCCAAATAGCAATGCTTGGTTTGCTGCAAAGCCGGCGCTAAAAGGTCTGTACTATAATAGCCTAAGCCCACTAGAGCAACCCCGAGTTTTTCCTTTTTGGGAATCGAATTTCCCATAAGTGTCAGAGGAGAAAATAAACTTGCGCCGGAAAAAAGAGTCAGCGATTTGATCGTATCACGTCTGGAGATGGATTTCATATAGTTTGATTTGAATAGCCTTGTTTAAGATAGGGAATTTGAGTTTTATTGCCAATTGTTAGTATGTCCCAATTCAATTCCATCATCTAGAACCAGCCATTTTCTCGTTATCGTGCGACTTTTAAAAGTGATTGTTTTAAACCACTCAAGATACAATAGCTCCAAAGAGGGGGCGGGCTTCCCTACCTTCCCAAAAACACCTCTCATCTAGCTCCAGCGGAGCAACACCTTTGTAGAAATGTAAAAGGTGATAATTCAATAGAGCTCCAGCGGAGCGACAGCTTTTTAGCCGTCAAATGCTGTAAACCCAAACCAAATCATTGTTCCCCCATCAATTTTTCACCAAAACTCCTAACTTAGAATCAATCAAAACCTCCATATCATGAAAAAACTCATTCTTTCCCTCGTGCTTCTCTTTGCAGGTTTAAGCCTTGCAAATGCTCAAACGAAACCCTATTTGACCTATGCTGATGCCCAGCAAATCACAGCCGCCGCCACAGAAAAGGCAGTTGCAGAAAACTGGAACGTAGTCATTGTAATCCTCGATGATGGTGGAAATCTAATATCGCTTCAGCGCATGGATGGCGTACAAGTAGGAAGTATTGAAGTCGCGCAGGCAAAAGCTAAATCAGCTGTTTTCTTCAAGCGACCAACAAAGAATTTTGAAGATGCAATGAAATTAGAAGGTGGAGCAAAAATCGCTACACTTCCAAATGCTGTCGGAGTTGAAGGCGGCTTACCTATTTTCAAAGACGGAATCATCGTCGGATCAATCGGTGTCTCAGGAGTGACATCTGTTCAAGATGGAATTATAGCTGCGGCTGGTTTGGAGAAATATTAATATTCAGGCATACTTACACTATTAAAATAGCTGTACTAAGATGACTAAATCCCCTTTCCAGCCAAGTGAATTAAACCTTTATTTTAAAATCGAGTCCTAAATAGTAATCACAAACAAATTCATCTCCACGCTTATGAAAATTATTTCCTCACTTCTGCTACTGCTTGCTGCAAGCTGGTCCGTCCCAACTAGCAATGCGCCAGTTACTATTAGTAAAACAGAGAGTACAGTCACTTGGCATGCTTCGAAAGTAACCGGCTCACATTACGGAAGAGTGCCGCTTTCAGATGGTAAACTCGATTATTCCAATGGCAAAATCACCGGTGGATCTTTTGAAATGGATATGTCCAAGCTAACTGTAGAAGATATCACTGACGCAGGTTCCAATCAGAAACTTACCGGCCACTTAAAATCAGATGATTTCTTCTCTGTGACGAAATTCCCGAAGGCAATGATGAAAATCACGAATGTGAAAACGACTGATGGCAAAACTTATGAAATGACAGCAAATTTGATTATCAAGGGAGTTACTACTGCGGTTACTTTTCCAGCCACGCTGACCATGGTGAATGGCAAAATGGTGACTACGGCAGAAATCAAATTTGATCGAACAAAATACGATATCAAATACCGTTCAGGTTCTTATTTCGAAGATTTGGCAGATAAGCTGATTTATGACGAAGTAAAGCTTGATGTGAAATTGGTAGCAACTATCTAATACCCAAAGCAATTATTACCTTTTGTCTTGCTTTACTTGTAATGTAACCAGCTCTCCTAAAAAGGACGCAAAAGGCTTAATATCTCCATCAGCACTTGCCACTTCGAGCGAATTCAAATAGTCATTTCGCCTCGTCAATGGCACGACTGTCCAAGGATATTCACCTGAGGCAAGAAACAAGTTCATCAGAAAACGCCCCAAACGTCCATTCCCGTCTATATAGGGATGGATATATACGAACATAAAATGACCTAAAATAACCCTCACCGCAGGGTTGTTTTCATTTATCAAGAGATCAAAATAGGCTGGCATCAAATCTTTTATCGCATCCTTATTTGGTGGAACATGCTTGGAACGCTTAATAAAAACAGGCTGGCTTCGGTATCCGGCCAAATCCGATGCTTTGATAATGCCTGCCGTCACGCTGGGCGAAAACAATTCTCTATACCAATTTTGGTGTACCTCATCCGCAACGGCACCGGAGTTTTCCTTTTGAAGTACACGTTCCACCCCTTTTCTTACCTCCCTAAAAGCTTGCCAGTACCCTCTCGCAGCTAGAGCGTCGCGCTGTTGCCGATCATCATCACCAATTTCTGATTGCCATTGCCCACTTCTTACTTTTTCAATCAAATCGGCAGAGACTCGGTACCCTTCGATGGAGAGAGAGTTATAGGCATCATTCACAAAGTTGTCCGAAACCTGTTGGAGGTATGCATTGATATCTTGAGGTATGCCAGGCGGTAGAGGAAATACTTCCAAAATAGGATCCCGCATCGACTGCCATTGGAGTTGCAGACGATTTACATGTGGAGATACTTGCCGTACTGGGAAAGAGATCGGACTTGGTGCCTGAAAGGGATCATTTGCTGTAGCTTGATATCCCGCCGAACGCATCCCGGATAGTATATCGTCAGCAATTCTATCTCGACTGATATTTCGAAATGCTCCTGCCATACGTCCAGCGACTACACTATGTCCCCCAGCTAGCAGAATTTGTAATACTTCGGAAGCATCTCTGAAGATTGCCAAGGCGGTTCAGGCCTCAGTTGGATTATTTCGAAAGAAAGGTTCTGAACAGTAAATCAACGCGGGACTCAACGCAAATAATCTTAGCCCATTAGGCTCAATCTGGAGTTTATTGAGCTTGGCTATACTAGCTCTAGTTTCAAAAATTGATGTATCATGAGGTAAGGTAGTGACCTGATTCCTAGCCTGTAGGGAGCGGACCAGAAGCTGTCTTGGCACAGTCAAATTACCCGCATGGAACAGGACTGACTGCTCAGGCGACAAGCTCCATTCATCGCCAAATCTTTCCTGTAAATAGGCTGAAATAAAATCCCAAAACGAAGTAAACCATGCGGTGCTCTCTCCTGCTGTCTCATCAGGTCCGGCAGGAATATACCAACCCCGGATTACCCCTTTGAGGAAACCTGTCTTCACCAATCGTTCCCGATGAGTTCGAGTCAGGTCGGCTGATCGGATTGCTATTTTACCCTTTCCTTGCAAATCCCTCAGGACATCCAAAGACTCGGCTAGTTTTTCTGAGGGACTTGCCATGACGCCACCTTTTTGACGAAGGCATCATTTAGCTTTTGCTGTTACACTGTATTTAGCTTTTAATGACTAATTATTTTTAGCTTTTAGAGTACTGCACTAGTTAGCTTTTGATGTTATTTTACAGCTGTTTTTAATGGTGTTAGCTAGCAGTTCCTACTATTTCTTATCCAGTCCCACCCTTGGTCTCTATCCAAACCCCAGTCACCAAAAGCCTTTTATTATAAATCAAACTTCACCGTCAGCAACCCATACCGAGGCTGTACGAGATAGGAATACGTGCTGATTAAGTTCTCGCTAAAACTATCTCGCCGAATCGATCGCGTATCCAGAATATTCCAAACCGTCAGCCGGAATTCCCAAGGACTGGACTTTCTCTGATAGCTTAAGAACGCATTGAAGAATTCGAATTCGCTTTTTGTGCCCGCCTGCTGATTGAAGTAGGCAGTATAAGTATAATCCGCATTCAATTTCAAACCCTTCCAGATGTCTAGATCTATCTCAAGACTTGGGCTGTGCGTGTTGAAGGTGTTTTTAATAGTAGCTGATTGGTAAAAATTCTGATTCCATTCATACTTAAGATCGACTTCCAGCTTTTTGAAAAAAGTAGTCGTAATTCCGAAATCATACGAATGCGAGAACTGACTGTTTCTATTCAATCGATCATCTAGAAGCGTATTGGTAGAAAAATTATTCCAATTTCCTCCGGCACTGAGCTTGAATTTTTCGAATCGCTTATCCCCTTCGATCCTTCCAGTCAAGGTCTCATTTACCGGGTCAATATTCTGAATACTTACCAGTCGATTAATGCCTTGGAAATTGGTAGTATTTACCAAGTCCTGCTGCTTTCGAGTCCAATTCAACCCTCCGGAAAGATTAAAGGCGGAGAAGAAATCAAAGTGACTATAGTCAAGATTGTGACTGTAATATAAGCCATTTTCCAGCATACGATTACCTCGAAAAATAGAATTGTAATCTTGAATGACCAGTCCTTGGGCCAATTTCTGAATATCCATGAAATTCACAGAACTGCTGAATTGATACGTAAAGGAGCGATTGGTAGTGATGGCCCATTTTGAATACAAATTTGGTAGGAGCAAAAACTTACTTTGATCCAGTTCCTGACCAAGTTGCTCATCCTGCCAGGCATAGCGATGTGCAAAAACAGAAGGACTAATAATGAGCGATTTCCATTTCGTTTTCCAAGACATCCCGAGGTAAATATCCTGGAAAGCAAAACGGTTGTTATTTTGAAAAGCTTCCAAATCCACAGAAGGCTCTTCCGAGACCAAATCAACTTGAGAAGTCATTCGCTGATTGGTTTGTTGGAATCCCAGGCTCCAATTCAGATGATTGGTTGGATTTAAGATTTGATAGTAATTAAACGCACCTTCAAAAACTCCTGTGTTAATCTCCTGATTCTGCATCACCCGATAAGTCTCTTGATCAAAGATCGGAAAAATGCCTTGGAAGGGTTGTTGGTTACTTGTTAAGTCAAAGAACGGGTCGATGTATTTCTTCTCCCAATTGACCTCAACTGAATAAACCCGTTTATTGGAAGGCGCATGATACCACTCTCCTTTCTGTTGGATGCTGTAAGGTTTACGCTTTTGAATTGTCCCGATCTGCTGATTCTGCTGCGCAAAATTTGAATTGAGCAAGTTATTCGTGGAAATGTCTGCCACCTTTCCAAAGATGCTATACTTCAGATAAGTTTCTTCCTTCGGCGTGTAGGTCGCAGCATATTTCAACAATCCAGAGGCATTTTCAACTCGATTGGCTGAAGTAAGAAGTTCCTGATTAGTGATTTCAGAACTCAAATAAGTTCGTTGAGAGGAGCTTCCAAGTTGGTTCTTGGAGGTAGCCCCAATAGCAAATCCAGTATGACGCCATTTAGCACTTGGGGAGTAATTCAAATTCAAAGCTGTGAGTTTGGTTGCTAAATCACGAGCATTATTTCGTTGAGCCATAGGAATCCCCATGTCATCACCGCCCATACTTACCGTCGATCCTGTACGACTTCCGAGCCCTGACAAACCTCCACTAAATCGAAAATAATCCTGGAGAGTAAATGCTAACTCTCCTACATTATTAGCATCTGCGATCAAATTGAGATTGAGCTTCGTTGCATAATAGAAGGCATTTGCATGTCCGAGATAGCGTTCTTTTGGACCAGCGCCTGCAGAAAGATCTCCGAATACCAGATTCTTCTTTCCCTCTTTCAATTGAATATTCAAGGCTAAAGTCTCATTATTATCCAATCCTCGAGTTGGAGACACTTCATTAAAGTTTTTCAAAACCTGAACCCGATCTACAGCATTTGCCGGAAGATTCTTGGTGGCCAATTTGGTATCGCCATCAAAGAAAGGCTTGCCATCTACCATGACTTTATCCACTTTTATTCCCTGAACTTTCACTTCCCCATTATCATCCACCTCAAAGCCTGGCAGCTTTTCCAAGACATCCTTCAATTTCCGCTCCGTCCCAGTTGTAAAAGCATCCGTCTTATAGGTCAGCGTATCACCTTTCATGGTAATCGGCAATTCATAAACGACCTCCACCTGATCCAGCATGGTTTCATCTTGTGACAGAATAATCTGCATCTGCTCATCTGAAGACCATTCGTTGATCACTCGCTCAAACTGTTTGTAACCCACAAACGAAACCCGAAGCAAATACTCAGACCCGGTTGTCAAAGAGATTTTAAATCTTCCCGAAGCATCGGAGATTCCAAAGCCACCGATTTTCTGGGTAGTCTGATTAATTGCAATTACGTTGGCATAGGGAATTGGCTGATTCAGTGTATCCGATACCTGACCGATAAGCAATTTATTTTGGGCAAAAGAAGGAATGGAAATCAGCAAAAAAAGGCTGATCACAAGCATTTTTCTTAAAAAAGACATGGTGTTGGTTTAGTTTTCTACTCTTTAAATGGACTAATCGGACAGTTGTAGGTTGTGGGTTGGCGGATGTCAGTCTCTGGTCTCTAATCTTCAGTCTCTAATCTCTAATCTCCACCCTCATAAAGTCGGTCATCCGGCATCGGCCATCGGTCATCCCTAATTATTAATCCTTATTTCCATACGGGTGCCATCACCTGACTTCCCATTGTATCGCTTCATCATTTTTTGCATTTTCTCATCTGCCAAAGTGCTGTATTCTTCGCTGGAGATTTTCTGTCCTTTCTTAGGCACTTCTATGGCCACCGGCTCAGTTGGGTTGAGGACGATTCGATCGGCGATATAGGTCCTACCTTCATTTTGCAGCTCCAAGATCAATCCCGGTAATCCCCAAAAGTCTGCTGGGCCATGACTCACTGGGATCTGCGGAGCAAACCAGGCAGTCACATTAATTGTGTCTTTGGTTAATTCCATTTCATCCATGCCCATAGAAAAACTTTTACTGTCTATGATTCTGGAATATTTGGCTTCCTGAACTTCATATTCACCGATTTTCTTGGTATTTCCTGTCAATTCCCAATCATAAACCCGCAGGCTATCCATGACCAAAAAGGATTTTCCCATCAAGTCTTCCTCTTCTAAATAGAATTGCTCTCCTACATTCTTATAAAGTAATCTGCCCTCACTTCCAGTCTGAACCATGATCTGTGCACCGCTTGAAGAAGCCGTAGCAGGACCTGAACCTAGGCTTTCGATCTGCTTCCAATTGGACTCGGACTGTGTAAATGAAAGTGTATACTCACGCTCCATCTGTTTTTTTAATTGCTTCAGGAGGTCCCTCATTACATCGGGTGCCATTTGGGTACTGTCCATTGATATTTTTATTGAAGCAGCCATTTTGTAATTTACTCTTCCAGATAATCCCTGCGCATAAGCAGTGGTGATTATCCCTAAGAGCGTGAATGCGAGGAGAAATACAGTTCTTTTCATAATGATTTTTGTTTGAGACAAACCACTAAAAAAAATCTCAGGCTCTTAGTTAAGCACTGTTAACGAGTGTTAACCTTCGGGAATCAAACCAATGAAGCCACTAATTTAGCCCTGTGAAAAAGTTACAATTCAAGCGTGTAGGAATTTTAATCGGAGTCACTCTACTGATCAGTATTGGCGTGCAGGTCTATCGAAATATTGCTCAGTTTCGACTGATTGAAAGCCAGTTGGTCAATGATATCCAAGGAAGTTTGGATACGGCTTTGGATGAATACTATGCCGAAATCGCCAAAAATGACGTTTTTACCTTTACCGATAAATTTGAAAGTATTAATAGGACTTATTCAATGGGAGACTCAGTCTCTTCTGAAGAAACCGACACGCTTTTTCTTAGAACTTACCCAGCTGATTCGCTTAATCAAAGTGATTCCACCACAGGGTCTACTGATTTTTTTAAACGGATAATAAAGAGTAAGATTATCCTAAATGCACTGTCCAGCGCAGAAAAGGTATCTGCTGACAGCACTTCAGGCACTGAGGCTTTTGATGAATTAAGATTTAATGTGGACAGTCTTAAAACCTTTCAAGTAGATGAAGTCAATAACATCAACATTTTTAGAGGATTAGAAGCTGCTGATAGCCTGAGCAATCTGAAAAGATTAACCAGTCAAATCATTATTTCCATTACTCGAGATTCATTGGATTTTGAAAAAATAAATAATTACCTCCAAGAGGAATTGATACGAAAGAAAATCGACATCAATTACGGACTTCTTCACTTTGATCGTGACAGTTTGAATGGTGCATACAATAAGTCAGAGACATCCGAAATGCCATTTAAGACCGTCTCCAAATCAACCTTCCTCCCTAGAGGTCAAAAGCTGGAGATGTATTTTGAAAATACAGCACTGAATGTTTTGAAAAGGGGAATTGTGGAAATTTTGACCTCTGTATTATTTTTGGTGGTCATTGCCTTTGCCTTTTATTACCTCTATCAGACGATCAAAAACCAAAAAGAATTAGCCGACATCAAGGCCGACTTGATCGGAAATATCACCCACGAATTCAAAACTCCAATTGCTACTACACTAGCTGCCATAGAAGGAATTGAGCTATTTAACACTAAAAACGTTCCCGAAAAAACAAAACGATACCTCGGGATTTCCAAAATCCAACTACTCAAACTGAATCAAATGGTGGAGAAACTTTTGGAAACAGCCACGCTGGATTCTGAGCAACTCGGTCTCAAGCCTGAATCGATTGATCCTGTTCCGGTATTGCGTTCATTGGTCCAAAAATATCAAACCATCAATCCGGAAAAGACAATCGAGCTGATTCTTCCAAGTACTATTAAATCACTTAATGTAGATCCGTTTCACTTTGAAAATGTAATCTCCAATCTTTTGGACAATGCTGAGAAGTATGGAGGCAATGAAATTCGGATTGTATTGGAACAAAATGAGATCAACAAAATTCGGGTTTGGGACAGTGGTGGAAATATTTCTTCTACTGATCAAAGCCGGGTATTTGAGCAGTTCTACCGCATTCCAAAAGGGAATCTACATGACATAAAAGGCTTTGGAATTGGATTGTATTACGTGAAAAAAATCATTGAAAAACACGGAGGTAAAATCAGCCTAGAATCTGGAAAAAACAGTACCTCATTTATCACAATCTGGCCATGAGCAAAATCAGAGTACTTCTAGCGGAAGATGAAATCGCCCTAGGCATGATCATACAGGAAAGTCTTGAGAGCCGAGATTTTAAAGTAATACTTTGTCCCGATGGCCAAAAAGCATGGGAAGAATATCAGCGATCAAAACCTGATGTATTGGTCTTGGATGTGATGATGCCAAAAAAAGACGGCTTTTCACTCGCCGAGCAAATCCGAAAAACAGATCCCTACACACCGATTATTTTTCTGACCTCCAAAAGCCAGACCGAAGATGTGGTCAAAGGATTCAGGATCGGAGCCAATGATTATGTTCGGAAGCCTTTTAGCATGGAAGAACTGATCGTACGGATCAAAGCTCAGCTGGATCGACTTCGAATCCGCCAGAATCAATCAGATTGGATTGCGGTTGGCAATTATTCATTTCATCCGACAAAGCAATTACTCAAATTCAAAGAGCAAGATAGTACGCTGACTGCGCGTGAGGCTTCCCTTCTTCAAATTTTGGTGGAACATGCCAATGAAGTAACCGACCGAAGTTTGATTCTAACTCAGATTTGGGGTTCGGATGACTTTTTCAATGCACGCAGTATGGATGTGTTTATCACCAAGCTTCGCAAAAAACTTCTGGATGATCCTCAAATCCAGCTATTGAATGTTCGTGGATTTGGATACAAATTGGTTTGTTAAAGAGTTGGAGTTTTTAGAAATATTTAGGATAAAGGCAATTCAATTAACACCAATCAATTTTAGATTAGAATAAGTCGGATTATGAACTGAGATCCGTTGTGAGAGCTGAAATTTATAAAAATCATAAACAGATCGACACAGAAAAGGTCACAGATTTAAACCTAAAAGAATAGATACATCTCTATTTATTCAAAGCCGCTTCGGTCCGGCTCAAGTTTTTGGTAAATAATTCCAGATCTCGATGGTTGCTTTTTTTCCCAAGTTCCACCGCTTTCTCAAAAGACTGAGCAGCTTGCTGCACTCGATCTACTGCCAAAAGTCCATCTCCGAAACTGTCATAAACATTTGCTGAGTTGGGATGATTTTTCAAATTATCTTCAAACAGCACCAATGCATGATCAAATTGATCTTGTCTCATTAGGCTATAACCAAGCATATTCAACTCACTTTCAGAAAGTAAAAAGTCAGGCAAGTAAGTTCTGAGACCAACAATAAAAGTTGCAAAATCCTCAGGCGATAGGTCCTGAGCTGCACGCATGACTTTCTGAGATGACTCAGAATAAATGAGCTCTTGAATACTCAAAGTAACCGATGTGGTTGATTGTAAAGGCAAATAATTGAACGAACTGGGAGTTAAGACCAAGGAGAAATTAGATAAGTCGGAAGTCAAGTCCAGAAAGAATCTGGTTCGATTTTCAAGCAACTTATCCGCCAGAATCTTTCCCTCTTCCCAAATCGGTCCCATAGCAGTTTGAATATCATTTCTTCGACTCAGCATGATGATGGATGGAACATTAGGCTCTTTCATATTTTTCCAGATAGAGCTCTCATTAGCCATGAGTTGTTGCATAAACTCCATTTCTCTGGGAGAGTTTCTAAAGCGGCCCAGCATCTGATTAGAGCGGTATTCTTCTATCAAATAGCTACCATTTACTCCAGCTTCGTTCAATTCTAAGGCTAGTTGATCCAAGTTTTCGGTAGGCGCTATCGGATCCAAATAGATCATCCCGGAAACTTCATCAGGATAGTTGAGCGCAAACTCACGAGCAAAAACACTTCCCCAATTATGCCCAACAAAAATATACGGAGGCGAAAGTTTCAATTCCCCAAGTAGCTCATGGAGCTGGGAAGTCAGTTTTTCTATAGTTAGGTCTAGCCCCATACTTTCTGATTTATCCTTAGCTAATCGATCGTAAGCCAACACAGGAGCAAATTCTGACACTTGATCGAACAGCTTATCGAAGATCCCCAAACGCTCAGTTAAACCGGCCTCTAGGATAATAAGGGGTTGAAGGATTTTCCGATCCTCAATTCCAGAAGTTCTCACATGGACTTCATTCCCATTAACAGTTACATTTTTTGTCAAAACCTGAGCTTCCAGCCCAAAACAACTGGCAAACGTAGACAAACCCATCAAAAAAACTAGCTTTTTCATAAGACGTGAGATAAAATTTGAAATAAAATTTAGTGATTTAGATCCTTATTATAAAACTGTTCATCAAGTATTTAACTTTTTTTAATTGAGCAAAAGACAGTTTCAATTAGCTACAAATGGAATATTAGAAATCAAGGATAATAAGGCGATGAAAAGGGACTTTACTTTATTTTTTTCACCCAAACGATAATTGAAAATTTCTTTGAAGAGATGTTTTAAGATTGATAGGATATTGCCTTCAATTCCATTTCTAGCTCCAAAGCTATTGCACTATCAAGTTTGGGTAATTAGTCATAAAATATGGCTCTATATGGATTATAGTGGGTAATAGAATTGCTGCAACTTCAAAAGATTCGCAAACGATCTGTAATTGATTTTCAATACATCGCTTTTTCAATCATTTCCCACAGCATTATAACTACAGATCGCTCCTTCAGCGCTCATAACCTAACTTATTCTATAGACCCCAAATTGCATTTGGGGCTGATACCGGACGCGCCTACAGCCATTGGCGTTAACTTAAGCATAGATTGTTCTGAGATCCTCCTGATAATTTGATCTTTTTTTTCTTTTTTCATAGGAACAATACTTTGCCATTGTGGTGCTTATTATTCCCGGTTTACTTGGA
>Ga0222709_1000274_pt1 | contig 14589 bp, 12 predicted proteins | sample AntAcemetage1692_FD_179822 | JGI IMG/M metagenome (GOLD analysis project Ga0222709, IMG submission 179822) | Saline water microbial communities from Ace Lake, Antarctica - #1692 | ecosystem: Environmental > Aquatic > Non-marine Saline and Alkaline > Saline | place: Antarctica: Ace Lake...
CTTATTTTATATCTTATCAAAATGTTCCAAAAAAGAAACATCCTTAATAATTTTTTATGCTGTCAATCAAAATATCAATGAACTAAACCAACTCGTTTATCTGAAACCTAATCCCAGAATCTTTACGATTCTTTCAAGGTATTTCAGTGATGTCGGTGAACGTTTTGCTTCGTTTGTAACCTGCGTTACTCGCTTAGCGGGTGCAAATATACACACACTATTTCTTTCAAACCAAACTTTACAAACAAAAAAACAAAGAAAATATAAAAAAAATATCAACGACTTTAAAAACAACGACTTACAACTAAAAAGATTTGTTCAGGTTTTTAGATAACAACACAACATAACGCCAATACATCAGAACCGCAGACACACTAAGCCCGATCAACAAACCTATCCAAATGCCCTGCGCCTCTAAAGAAGTGTAAAGACCTAAGTAATAAGAGACCGGAAAACCAACAAGCCAGTAAGAAACAAAACATATTAAACTAGGTAGCCATACGTCTTGAAAACCGCGCAGTGCTCCTAAGAAAACCACTTGCAATCCGTCACTTATCTGAAATATTGCAGCTATTATGAGTAATTGCGCTGCGATGGCTACCACCTCAGCGTCGTCTATATAAATCCACGGAAGAATATCTCTTCCCAAAAAGAACAATGCGGCAAAAACCAGTTCTACAAAGAAGGTCATTAAAAATATGGAAGAAGCGATACGTTTTAACTCTGGCATGTTTTTGAGTCCTATCTGGTTCCCTACCCTAACCGTGGCAGTTACACTTAGTCCTACCCCTACCATAAAAGTAATTGCTGATAAGTTCAATGCGATTTGATTTGCAGCTTGATTTTTTGTACCCAACACGCCTGACAATAAAATTGCAGCTGTAAACAGAGAGACCTCAAAAAACATTTGCAACGCAGTAGGAAACCCAATGTTCAATAATTTGCGCATTGCGACGGACGAAATAATGAATGCCCCTTTAAAATAACTCACTAAATCTTTGCGCTTCATCAACAAGATAATAAGAATAGGCACCATGAGCACGCGAGCAACCAACGTACCGTAAGCTGCACCCGCTACCTCTAATCGAGGAAACCCGAAAGCCCCATAAATAAGCAGGTAATTTAAAATCACGTTTATAGCGTTTGCTATAATTGCTGCATGCATGGAATGTATCGTTTGCGAAAGCCCATCAGAAAACTGCTTAATCGCTTGAAAAACCATGAGTGGTATTAATGAAAAGGCGGTTATTCTCATGTACGGAACAGCAAGCACAACCACCTCTTGAGGTTGCTTTAATAAATACAGCAGCGGTTCTGCAATAAAAAGCAGTAAACACAGCGCTATACCGAGCAAGCTACAAAGTAAAAGACCGTTATGAAATATAGAACGCACACTTTCAAACTCATCTTGTGCATGGCGCTCAGCAACCAGAGGTGTGATTGCAAAGGAGAATCCTATCCCTATGGCCATTGCTAAAAAAACCAAGGTATTACCTAAAGATACAGCAGCAAGGGCCGCCGGTCCCAATTTCCCTACCATCACATTGTCGGCCAGCGCAACCATAAGGTGCGCTATCTGGCCTGCCATAATGGGAATTGCTATGGTAAGATTTCTTTTAAATTCTCTTGAATAATCCTGAAAGGGCATGTTGTTTTTTTTAGCCCGCAAATATATCATTAAGAACGTCAGGGAAGGCGGTATTATAACCACACTTTATGGAGCTCCCGCGTGTTTGTGCTATCTCACTTTCGCGAAAGCGAACTTCCCAACCTACTCCTCGTTAAGTTCCCTTATGCAACAACTCAAGTTCTCCAGTGTTTCCTCGTCTAGCGGTGGTTTTTGGACATGGGTCAACTGGCTCAATACTGCGTTCATGATATCGCACACAAAAAATCGCGCCATGGGTTTATTGTCTGCTGGAATAATAAAGCATGGTGCGTGGTCTGTGGTAGTATTTTGAATCGCATCTTGATAGCAACTCATGTACGTATCCCAGAGTTTGCGCTACTTTAAGTCGTCTATAAAGAATTTCCAATTCTTATCAGGGGTTTGTAGTCTTCTGATGAGTCTGTTTTTTTGTTCTTCTTTATTTAGGTGCAAGTAGAATTTTAAAATAGTCGTGCCGTTTTGAGCGAGTTCTTTCTCAAAATTGCGTGTGTGGTGAAATCACATTTCCCAAAAATCGTCTGTCGCATCTTCAGTCCCGTTAAAATGCGACAGGTTTTCGGCCATTAAGTTTGCGGGGCTTACTCTGGAAATGAGTACGTTTTTATAATGCCTTCGATTAAAAAAGCCAAATTGCCCTTTTGCAGGTAACGCTGCCTAATGACGCCAAAAACAACCATGCGAGTGCTCAAGTGCTGTAGGCAACTTAAAACTGTGCTGTATAACACCACGCACATTAAAATCCTTAAACACTTCTCGCATCAAACTGTCTTTTCCGCTAGTATCCATGCCCTGAAAACAAACGAGCACAGCATGTTTGTCATATGCGTAGAGTCGGGTTTGAAAATTTACTAGATCACGGGTGGATTTTGCAAGCTCTTCCTGAGCATCACTTTATGAAAGGTTGTTGGGATGCAGCGTATACAGGTCGTTTAAAATCGATTTTGATGTTGCTCGGTAATCCTTTAGATTTATGTTCATCATTTACTTGCAAATAGTTTAACATCTTTCTCGCTTATAAAGCTGCCGCCCAATATAATGAGGCGTTCTACTACATTGCGCAATTCTCTTATGTTACCCGTCCAGTCATAATTTTGCAATAGAGACAATGCTTTGTTATCAAACTGTTTTGCCCCTGCGCCATGTTCTTGGGCTATTTTTTCTGCAAAGTGCCGTATGAGTAATGGTATATCGTCTCTGCGCTGGTTAAGTGAGGGAACGTTTAAAAGAATAACGGCAAGCCTGTGATAGAGATCTTCTCTAAAACGTTTATCTTCTATTTCTTGTTTAAGATCTTTGTTTGTTGCCGCTAGTACGCGTACGTCTACTTTAATATCGTGATCACTGCCCACACGTTGTATTTTGTTTTCTTGCAGGGCGCGCAGCACTTTTGCCTGGGCACTTAAACTCATGTCCCCTATTTCATCTAAGAAGATAGTGCCACCGTTTGCCGCCTCAAACTTTCCTGCACGGTCTTTTTGTGCACCCGTAAAACTACCTTTTACGTGGCCAAAAAGCTCACTCTCGATAAGCTCACTAGGTATCGCGGCACAGTTCACTTCTATAAAAGGGCCTTTAGAACGCTGACTTTTTTGGTGCAGCCAGTGTGCAACAAGTTCTTTACCCGTACCGTTGCCACCGGTAATAAGTACGCGCGCATCTGTAGGTGCAACTTTTTCTATAATGTTTTTAATGATGGTTATTAGTTCACTCTCCCCTACCATCTCATAATTCTTAGAGACTTTTTTCTTGAGTATCGTGTTTTCTACAACTAGCTTTTTACGATCTAGCGCATTGCGTACCGTGTTGAGCAACCTGTTTAAGTCTGGTGGTTTAGAGATGTAGTCAAAAGCCCCTAATCGCATGGTGTTAACCGCCGTTTCCAGATCACCATGACCGCTTATCATGACTACGGGAATTTCTGGTTTGATTTTCTTAATGGCTTCTAGAACTTCCACCCCATCCATTTTGGGCATTTTAATGTCGCACAACACCAGGTCATAGTCGTTATCACGTACCATTTCTGTTCCGACAAGTCCGTCCTCAGCCTCGAATACTTTATAGGTCTTATTTTCTTCACTAAGTATTTTTACTAAGACACGTCTTATCGCGCTCTCGTCCTCTATTACTAAAATATTTGCCATTAAATCTTAAATTTTATACCTATCCGTGAATAGAAGGAATTGTCTCGATTGATCGTTTTTACATTATTGCGACCATCGTCCCGCAATCTTATGTCGTTAAAGATAGTATATCCCGCATAAGCATATAATGAAAGGCGCGTTGTGAAACAATATTCATAGCCCAGCCCTGTCATTGCAGTGGTCATCGAAATATTATCTGCAATACCATCATTTGTGGGGATATCATCTTGCAGGTTTCCAAAAAAGCCGTCTAGCGATGCATAGGCCTGCATATTGTGCCTCTCATTAAAACGGTACTTCAAATTCATTTTGGGCAGTCCTATGCTGTAGCTCCAGTCTGGAGTAAACTCTTTATAATAATTTATATAGGGTAACGGAAATGGTCTCCCTGCTGTGTTAGCATACTGCACACCCAGTATAAGCCTCCATGCTTTGCCATCTAGGGGTTCCTCAACGTCTTTAATAAAATAAAATGATGCAGTTGCAAACAGGTCCTCTTTTTGAGCTTTACCGTTTTGAAAATTTGACGCGAGTACCCCACCTGCCCTTGCGCCAAATCGCCAGTTATTATTCATAGGAAAGGTGTACCCCATAGAACCTTCGTAGCTTTCATAGCGGTCGGAGTTAAGTGTCGTAAATGGTAAGTCGTCTTTTACTATAAGGTGTACGTTGCGGTACTCAAAAAAAGGAATAATGAAGGTTCCTTTACCCACTTTTAAAGGCACTTGAATCATTGTTCTGAAACGACGGAAACTGTTGTCAGAATTGCACTGCGGGAAATAGGTGTACTCTGTTCGGAACATATCTGTTTCTTGCGAGTACGCTTTGGCGAAAGCGAGCCAAGCACAAAGCAATAGCATGATTTTTAATGTTTCTTTTTGTCTAATCAAACTCTATTAATTTTTCGATTGAATTTTATTATTGAACTGTTTTTAATCCAGTCCTAAATGCGTGGCCAGCTTGTTTTGGGAGTCATCCTTGCGGTTAATTATGTGCAAGTCTCGCTGTGGGAAAGGAATTGTGATATTGTTTTCCCTAAACGTTTTATCTATCGCATACCTCAAATCGCTTTTTACCCGAGGCGAGGTAAAGCTGTCACGTACATAAAAGTACAGTACAAAGTCTAGCGAACTCTGACCAAAATCGCTAAAAATGACCAGCGATTCTGGACTTTTTAAAACACCACGCTGTTTGTTTGCACATTCTAGTAGTAAATCACGTACGCTCTCTGTATCGGTTCCATAAGCAACTCCTACGGTAACGTTCTCTCTGGTCTTCGAATGGTTTTGAGTATGGTTATTAATAACTTCAGCAAGGAAGAGATGGTTCGGAATAATCAAAATCTTATCATCTCGAGTAACAATGCGCGTACTGCGCAGTTTAACTTCAAAAACGCGGCCCACTTTACCATCTAACTCAATAACGTCATGGACTTGTATGGACTTGTCTGTGAGTATGGTAATACCACCTATAATGTCTTTAAAAAAATCTTGTAATGCAAACCCGATACCTACAAATAATGCAGCACTGGCAGCAAAAATGGTCGTTAAGTTAACCCCAGAGTTTTGCAAAAGGACAAAGAAAACAATAATGTAAGCGACATAGTTGACATACTTAAAAATACTGTCAAATTTGAGCTTATCACCGTCTTCCATACTGCGGGTAATAATTCGTTTTAGGCCTAAAAAAATAAATCTTGTGGCTACAAAAGCTAAAATAGCAATCATCAACATCAGTGTGTCCAGATGGAAACCGCCCTTCGTTTCAGAAATGATTTCGTATTCAAAAAATGCTCGTATTTGTTGCCAGTTCATTTTTTCTAGTATTTAAGCCATTTATAAAGTTCTTTCCAAGTTGTCTTTTTGCCATACATAAGTATTCCAATGCGGTAAATCTTAGAGGCTAACCATGCCACAAAAAAGATACTTGCGTAAAGCAATAGTAGACTTATTGCTATTTCCCACCAGGCTATTCCCCCAAATGGTATACGCATTAACATCACAATGGGTGAAGTAAGCGGTATGTAAGAAAATATCACCGCCACCGTACCGTCTGGATTCTCCATAACAGAGAAAAAACCTACGTAAATCGCAAGTATTAAGGGTATAATTACCGGGAACATAAACTGCTGTGTATCTGTCTCGCTATCTACCGCAGCACCTATTGCGGTGTAAATAGACGCATATAAAAAATAACCTCCTATAAAAAACAAAAAAAAGCATGTGACCAATGTGCCCAGTGGTAGTTGTGCAATGTCATTGGCTATCGCTTGCATCTGGTTAACATCCTGTGCTTGATTAACGACGTCAGCATTTGCTGGGTTTGTAAATGCGTCTATTCCTAAAAACACGGTGCTCGCCGTAACAAGCATGGCTCCTAAAATCACCCATATTGCAAATTGCGTGATACCGGCAAGTGAGGTTCCTGTTATTTTACCCATCATAAGGTATATGGGTTTAACAGAACTTACGATTATCTCTATAATGCGGTTTGATTTTTCTTCTATAACGGAGCGCATTACCATGTTACCATAGATTATGATAAACATCATAAGAAGGTAACCAGCAGCACCACCAGCGGCTATTTTTATGAAGCCACTTTGTTTGCTCGTTGAGATACCTGTAAAATTCTCTAAACTTAACTCTTTTGAAGCTTTTGCATTTTTAATAACCTCCAAGTCTATACCTGCTGTAAGCAAATTTTCGTCTGTACTTTTTTTGTTTATTTTACTTTCTACTTCTCTTACCAAACCCATAGAAGGTGAATCGTTACTATAAAATGTCATAATGTCTAATGCCCCATTCTCATTACTTATGTAAAGTAACCCATAATAGGAAGCAACTTGTGTGGCTTTTTTTGCTGCATCTAAACCAACACCAATCAAAGGTATGTATTCTATACTGCCGTCACTTATAAAAAGCTCGTCGTAATGTTGCCCTGTGGTATCTAATATTGCCACCTTGCGGGCAGTGTCACTATTTAAACTGGTAAGCCACGCGATGAGTAATGCTACACCCACAAAAATAAGCGGACTAACAAAAGTCATCACTATAAATGTACGGTTGCGAACCTTATTAAGGTATTCGCGTTTAATAATGAGCCATAGCTTATCCATGAGCAGCAACTGTTTTTATAAAAATATCGTTAACACTTGGGATAAGCTCACTGAAATAAGTGAGCTCCCCTAAGCCTGTGAGCAATTGCAATACTTGGGGCACTGTCCAGGTAAGTGGTAACTGTAAATGGACATCCAGGGTTCTTTCCAGTCCTCTCAGCTCTGTGCGTTGCGGTCTTAATTCTTTAGGCAGTTTATTAAAAGTCTCTTGTTGATTCCCAGTAATGATAGAAACTGCATAACTGCGAGACCTAAATTGTTCCTTAACATCGTTAAGCCGCCCGTTTAGGACAACTTTACCCTTATCTATTAAAGCGATGTGGTCACACATTTCTTCTACACTTTCCATGCGGTGTGTAGAAAAAATAATGGTCGTACCTGCATCGCGCAAAGCGAGAATCTCCTCTTTTATGAGATTCGCATTTACTGGATCAAAACCAGAAAAAGGTTCGTCGAAAATGAGCAGTTTAGGCTCATGCAAAACTGTGACTATAAACTGGACCTTTTGTGCCATACCTTTAGAAAGTTCTTGCAACTTCTTGTTCCACCAACCTTGCATACCTAACTTTTCAAACCAATAGTTCAATCGTTTTTTTGCTTCCTCCTTAGAAAGACCTTTAAGCTGCGCGAGGTAGATGCATTGCTCCCCTACCTTCATGGACTTGTAGAGTCCACGTTCTTCGGGCATGTAACCTATGTCACTTATATGATGCTGCGAGAGCAGCTCTCCATTGAGAAGTACCTGACCCTGGTCTGGCATGGTTATCTGGTTAATGATGCGTATAAGGGAGGTTTTACCGGCACCGTTAGGACCTAATAATCCATAAACACTACCAACAGGCACTGTTATACTTACATCGTCTAGTGCAGTATAATTTCCATAAACTTTAGAAATGTTACTTGCGACTAAGGTATGTGTATTCATAAAATGTTATTATCTGCTAAATTAAGAACTTCACAGCGCTAGAGCTTCACTTTTGCATTTATTTAGGACAATAAGGCCTAAAATTCACAAATAGTCACAAAAAAACCCACCTCTCAATTGCTTGAGAGGTGGGAAAAATTGCTATGAAAAAGAAAATAACAAATGGTTGGTTAACCTATTGCCGATTCAAATATAAAATAAATTCCTTTAAATCAAAATATTATGTTAAGAAAACATGTCTTTTACCTTTTCAAAAAAAGATTTATCTGACTTTTCTGGTGCCGGCTCAAAGTTATCATCGGTAATCATGACTTCAAAAAAGTCTTTTTGCTCTTTGGATAAGGTACGTGGCGTCCATACATTTACATGTACCAGTAAATCTCCAGTACCGTAACCATTAAGGCTAGGCATACCTTTACCGCGCAGTCGCAATATCTTACCGCTCTGCACACCAGCATCTACGGGTATGCGCACTTTTCCAGTAACGGTTTGTATTTCTTTGGATGTTCCTAAAACAGCCTCGGGAAAGCTTACGTAGAGGTCATAGTGTAAATTATTGCCTTCTCTTTGTAATGTATCGTGTGGCTTTACCTCTATATCCACAAGTAAATCGCCGCTAATTCCGTTGCCTGGAGCGTCATTTCCTTTGCCACCTACTTTAAGGCGCATATCTGTTTCTACTCCAGCGGGTATTTTTATGGTTACCGTTTCCTCGTCTGCCAGCATACCATCCATGTCTGCTCCTGCTGGCCTGTTATCTATTTTTTGTCCTGCACCGCCACAAGTTCCGCAGGGAGCGCTTGTTTGCATGCGGCCTAGTATGGTGTTTTGAATGCGCGTAACCTGCCCCGCACCTTTACACGTATCACAGGTTTTATAGGTAACACCTGGTACTTGTTTCTTACGTTTTACCTTTACCTTCTTCTCAACGCCGTTTGCTGCCTCTTCTAGGGTAAGTGAAACGCGTATCCTCAGGTCTTTTCCTTTTACCTGACGACGACCACCACCACCAAAACCTCCGAAACCAGAAAAACCGCCGCCACCGCCGCCACCGAAAATATCTCCGAACTGGCTGAATATGTCATCCATATCCATACCGCCAAAACCACCACCGCCTTGGCCTCCAGCTCCACCAGAGGTGTAAGCTTGGTGACCTAACTGGTCATAACGTGCTTTCTTTTGTGCGTTGCTTAGTGTTTCATAAGCCTCCGCAGCTTTTTTAAACTTTTCCTCGGCTGCGTTATCCCCAGGATTTTTGTCTGGGTGAAACTCAATAGCCTTTTTACGATAAGCTTTTTTAATTTCAGGTGCTGTGGCGCTTTTTGAAATGCCTAATATGTCATAAAAATCTGCCATGTTATTGTCCTATTACTACCTTAGGGTAGCGTATTATTTTGTCACCTAGCTTATAACCTTTCTCTAGTACATCGATAATCTTCCCTTTCATATCGTCACTAGGTGCTGGTATCTGTGTAATGGCCTCGTGCTGGTCTGCATTAAAAATATCACCCGCTCTAGTGCTTACTTCTTCCAGACCTTTGGATTGAAGCGTATTGCGTAATTTGTTACTTATAAGGATCACTCCGGTGGCAAGCTGCTCATCTTCAATTTTGTTAATTTCGATCATCGCCCTGTCGAAATCGTCTAGTACGGGCAACATGTCTTTAAGCACGCTCTCGCCAGCAGTTTTGAAAAGGTCTATGCGCTCTTTAGCGGTACGACGTTTAAAGTTTTCGAAGTCGGCAAAGAGTCTTAAAAACTTATCTTTCTCTTGCTGCAACTGCTCTTCTAGCACGACCACGGGGTCTCTTTCTTCTACCTGCTCAGCTGTTTGTTCTTCAACAGCTTGCATTTGCTCCTGCAATAAGGCTTCTTGTTCTGTACCGTTTTCGGCTTCTTTTTCAGTATGTTCTGACATCTTACGACTCGATTTTTTAAAAAACATTTGTTTGTAATACGCAGTAGGGTTATGATTATTCCGCTTTCGCGAAAGCGAGATTACGACAACCATGCTACTACCTCAAGCGCCGTATGTCAAATTTGTTGCCACACATGTTGCTGTGTCAAAATGTCACCCTGCGATTTTAAGAGCATTTTAACATTACGAAAAAACCGCAGCAGCTACTTTTGAGACTTAATTTTTAAATACTCTGGAATGACAAACAAATTTTTAACCCTGGGTGCTCTGGCCACGGTGCTCGCTTTTACAATCGCTTGCAAAGAAAACCCAAATGAAATCGAAGCTAGCGAGGCAGCCGCAGCAGCAGTAGCCACCGCCGAAGCGATTTCTTATAATGTAGATACAGACTTATCGAGCATCGCCTGGGTGGGGTCTAGTCCAACAGATGCACACACGGGCAACCTATCAATCGCTAGCGGCGTAGTAAAAGTACAGTCCCAAACGCTACAAAGCGGTGAGTTTGTAATAGACATGGCCTCTATAGAAGTGACAGACATAGAAGGTGAACAGGCTACTAAACTTAAAGCGCACTTAGAGGGTACGCGCCCTGGCGTGGAGACTGACTTTTTTGACATCTCTAATTTCCCAACGGCAAAATTTGTCGTTACAAGTGTAAAATCTGTAGATGGTAAAAACATGCTAGAAGGAAACCTCACCCTTAAAAATGTGACTAAAAATGTTGCGTTTCCTGTTAATGTGAGCTATGACGGTAATAAAATGATGTTAACCTCCGAACAGTTTACTATAGACAGAACTGACTGGGGCATACAATATGGTTCTCAAAAATTTTCTGACCAAGTGCTGAACAGTGCAATAAGCGACGATATTAAATTAACCATAAATCTTGTGGCTAAGAAGGCTTAAAGATTTATTTGCATTTTAAAAACACCTGTAACTTGTTTAAGTAGTAGGTGTTTTTTTTTTAAGTAACGCCACTAAGTCCTTCATATGTATCTGCGCGTGACCACAAGGGTCGGGCTTCACGTTACAAGTCCTCGCTCATTCCTCGCTGCGGCCTTTTCACTGCAATCCCTCACGCAATTAGTTACTTAATGATACGATTTTCTTTTTTTAATATGAAGCTGCGTTCTACCCCAAATATTCCTCCAGAGCCTGTTCAAGCCTTGGATATTTAAATACATAACCGCTGGCTTCTATCGCATCGCTGCTCACATGCTGGCTGGCTAGCACTATGGTTGCCATCTCGCCTAGCATTAGTTTCATTGCAAATTCGGGAACATTAGGTAAAAAGACAGGTTTACCTACCGCTTTTCCTATGGCCTCCATCATCGCCCTATTGCGCACTGGGTGCGGTGCGACGGCATTAAAGACCCCTGTGCGCTGCTCTACAGCGATGTGTTGTATGATACCGACCAGGTCGTCTACGGCTATCCAACTCTGCCACATTTGCCCGTCGCCAAAACCTGCGCCGGCAAACATCTTAACTGGTTTAACCATTTGTTCTAGAGCGCCACCTTTATCAGACAGAACAATGCCTATGCGCACTACGGAATGATTGAGTCCTAGTTCCTGGAACTGTAATCCTATACGTTCCCAGGCAAGGCAAACTTGGGCCAGAAAATTGTCTGCCACAGGTGGCACATCGTTTTCTTTCATAGGCGCAGCATTTTTATCGTCTGGATAAATACCTATCGCACTGGCTGTTATCACGTTTTTTACGGTGTCACTATGCTCATGTATCGCATTAAGTAATAGCTGCGTGCTATTTACGCGGCTATCCATTATCTTTTTCTTTGCGCCGTCGGTCCATCGCTGGAACACGCTTTCCCCTGCTAGGTGTATAATGGTTTCTACACCGTGTAAACACGCGCTGTCTATAGTCATATTTTTTACGTTCCAAAGAAAGCCTTTATAGTTAGCCTCGGTCTTTAGGGCTTCTTTTCTACTTGTCAAATAATGAACCTCGTGGCCATTTTTTAATAATAACGCTGTAAGATCCTGGCCTACAAGGCCTGTTGCTCCTGTGATTAATACTTTCATAAATACGAAGTTACGTTAGAAAAGAGGTTGTACAAAATTGTGGGGCAGTTAGATTTTTTAGATGTGTAATAAGTATTGCGTAATGAATGGTGGTTGTTGGGAATTTGATAACCGCCTTTTTACTATTTAATCTGCGATGGGCAATGTGCGATTTTCAAATAAGGTAATTGTCACATCGCTACATTTTGCAAAACGGCTAAATTGTTGCTGTCCGCGTTGCAAAGTTGCGCCTAGGCTGTTTGCTAAAAATACATTGCGAGGTATTTTAAATTTCGGAGACAGACTTTATAGCACGGGCCACCGACTTGTAATAACCGACAAAAAGGACAGCATATTGCAGTCCTTTTGGTACTATTTCTGAGCTTACAATTGTGTTACTGCCAGCTAAAATTTCTCTGATTACAATCTTATAGTAAGTTCCGTATTTTCTTTAAGTAAAAACGTTGCGTCACCCCATGTAGGCGGTCCCATACTCATAGAGTTGTTGCTCAAACCGTAGGCCTCTGCAGGCCTTCCGTTTTCAAAATCCATACGGCCGTTTTCATTTTTATCGTGAAATATATTCACGGCATAATCGCCTGTTGGTACATTTTCAAAAATTGCTGTTGCAACACCATCTATTATTACCACATTTGCTGCGTAAACAGGCGCAGCTTTCATAAAGGTTTCTTGCGTGTAAACTCCTATCATCATTTTACCTGTATCGCTGGTTGCATTAGGAACCGTTATTTTAAGGGTTGCCGTTTCTTGAGCGATGCAAGAGATAGATGTTAAAAATACGAGTGCGATTGTTGTGATTAAATTATTCATAATTTCTATAGTTTTATTGTTAGACATGACAAATATGCGGCAACACTTGATCTATTTAAAACAGAACCTACTGAGTTGTAGAAAGCGGTTACTGAGTTGTAATTTAGTGAACATGTGGATTATTACGAATACCTTTTTTAAATATGGATTATGGCATTTTCTCGCCAGCGGCTCAGGTTTTTAACTGTTTGCATCAATGTACTAATAATAATTCCATTGAAAACATGCCTAGTATTATGGTGTTGCGTTAAGAACGCAAAGCCCAGCTATCAGAAATGGATAACAAATGCTCTGTGAGTTTTGAAAAGGCTGCATTTATACTGCAAGCTTTGAAAAAGTAAACGCACCTCGCTCGTTGCAACGAAAAGTGCACAAGGGATCTTTAAGTTGCTTTTTACTTTTTATTGGGCAATTAAATAGTTCACCAGCGCACTTTGTGTGTAATATGTTGCTACGGCACTTACCTGAGTCGTTTGAAACCGCAATTGTAACTCTTGAATATCTAGCACATCGTTAAAGTCCATAGTTCCGTTTTCATAATTTTTGATAAGAATCTCTTCTGCACTCGTTGCTTGTACCCTATTCTTTTCTTGCGTATCGTATTTAATTCTAGCTTGATTGCGTTGCGATATTGCTTTTGCAAGGGCAGCTTCTAAAATATTTAACCGTTGTTGTTTTTGGGTTTGTATTTCTTGTTGCCGCAACTCGTTTTGCTTTGTCAACGATTTGTAGCGGTTATTAAAAAGCGGAATAGATACGGTGACCATAGGCATTAAGATGTCCTTTCCGTTGTCTGAAAAGTTCATGCCGCTGCGTTCAGATACGGGTAGATAATCTACCCCAAAACCTATCATAGGTAAACCTTCGCGCTTATTGAGCAGTTCTGCCTGGGTGACAGATTCGTAAAGCTTGTCGTATTTAAGCAGCTCTGGATTAAGCGATAAGTTATCATAACTAAATTCGGTTTCTTGTTCGGGCAACGGTAAATACGTTACAATTTCTACCAGTATATCGTAATCGCGATTCAAGAGTTTATTTAAAACCGCTTGGATGCCTAAATCTTGTTGTGCTAAAACCTCTTTTTCTTGGATTAGCTCATTTTGCCTTATCTGGAGTCTCAAAACAGCTACTGCAGTTGCTTGACCAACTTCAACTGCCCTTAATGCAAGCCGCTCATAGGTTTGTAACCGCTGTATATTTTTTTCAAGAACCTGCGCTTTTGCGCGTGTTTCGTATAGTTGATAATACGCATCTGCAACTGCTAGGGCTAGTTTTCTTTTTGCTATGGTAATCTCCACATAATCAGCATCAGCCATAGAAGATGCATAGTTTTCACGCGCGGTTATGGTCCCAAACCACGGTAACATTTGTTTAAAACCTATGCGCGCTCGTTGTGCACCTACACGTGTTTCTGTCTCGCTTAAAAAATAGCCCGCACTTACTTCGGTATTAGGTAGCCAATTTGCCTCGTTTACCTTTTCTAAAGCAATATCGTATCGCAGTTCAAACGCCTGAATTTCCGGACTATTGAGGTTTGCTTCGTCTATATACGCTTGTAATTGTTGCGCTTTCGCGAAAGCAGAAACCAATAACATACAGATAGCGATTTTTATAGTTCTCATTTGTTTGCTCTTTTTAATTTAAATTCTTCTCGCCAACTGTATAGTACGGGAACGATGAAATATGAGGTAATGTCTATGACCATGCCTCCAAAAATAGGAATTGCCATGGGAATCATAATATCGCTTCCTTTACCCGTAGATGTTAAAACGGGTAGCAATGCGAGAATGGTGGTTACCGTGGTCATTAAACACGGGCGTATACGTTGTTGTGCGGCCCCTAGTGCGGCATGCCGTATCGCTTTTACATCACTAGGCTTTTCACGCTCAAAGGTTTGAGTAAGGTACGTTGCCATGACCACGCCATCGTCCGTTGCTATACCGAAAAGGGCTATAAAACCTACCCAAA
>Ga0222709_1000275_pt1 | contig 14586 bp, 23 predicted proteins | sample AntAcemetage1692_FD_179822 | JGI IMG/M metagenome (GOLD analysis project Ga0222709, IMG submission 179822) | Saline water microbial communities from Ace Lake, Antarctica - #1692 | ecosystem: Environmental > Aquatic > Non-marine Saline and Alkaline > Saline | place: Antarctica: Ace Lake...
GCTGCCGCTTCTTCTTCTGCTGCTAATTCCTCTGGCGTTTTTGCTGTAGGTACTGCCATAAAGTGCGCCTTTGCAACATCAATAACTTCCTGGATAAAGGATTTTTTCTCTTCTGTATTCATATTTATATTTATTGGATTAATAATTTCGTAATCTAAAAACGCTTCCAAACTGATTCCATCTACTTCGCCTGTTTTGATAAACTTTTCCCAAACTTCATCGTTGTCGATTTTAAAGCCAAGTATCAGGTCGCCTGCCTTTACATCTTCCATTAAAAGTGTTTTACTTTTGTCTAATTCAGGGTTCAAAACTATCCAACTTTCAATCGGGTACACGCCTGTAATCGATTCGTCTGAGTGGTTTAAACTCATTTTTGCAAGCCCTTGGTTATTGCTTTTGAAATAAGACTGCTGCATCTTTTCAACTTCCTCTGCATCAAAAGTTATATAAGCTGGTTCGCCGTTTATATCTTTACGAAAAATTTGCTTATTTGGTCGCATTGCCACCGAGTAAATAATTCGCTTTTCTTGGTTTGCAAAAAATACGGGCTTGTTTGCTTGCTCTGCAAACTTTGAAAGTTTAGTTTCAACTGCTGCCCCCAGTACTATTGAGAAACAATTAACATCAGTACCTGCTTTTAATTTTGCTTTGTAAACTTTCATAGATACAAAGATTGCGTTAATGGTTTATAAATCTGAAAATGTGGCACACAAAAAAACCCGTTACGATTTGTAACGGGTTTAATTAGTTGGTTGTGCGGGGTTGTTTATTTTAAACTTTTAATGTAGGTTAATATTATTTTAGGCGTTTTGTAAATTTTTATTTCAGCAACGGCTTTTGCTAAAAAGTGATTGTTTTTAATTTTCATGTATTTTTTTATTTCACTTCTAGAAAATCAATTTTATTTTTATTTCCTACTAAAGTATTATATTCTAACTCAATTTTTAATGAGTTTAAAACCTTTCCTGCGGTATTTGCTAATTCTTTACCTTCTTTTAAATCCATTTCTTTAGACTTCATTTTTTCATAATTGTCTAGTAAACTGTTTCTTAAATCTTTGATGTTTTGCATAATCTTTTTGTTTTAATTATTATTCTTTGCACTTCTATTAATTCGGGTGTAATTTGTTCTTTTGTAAATCCTTTTCTATTTAAAATATTTATTATATAAGAATTAGTTATTTTTATAATCCTTGTGCTGTTTGCTTTATTGTAATTTTCCAAGTACTTAATCGGGTTGTTTTTATTATAAAAATTAACTCTTTCTTTTACTGACAAACAAACCGATTTATAATTGTCTTTGCGATATTTATGCTGGTATTCCTTTTTATAATCTTTATTAAGTTCGTGCCATTTTTTTGCATCTAAAGAGGAACAAATCTTGCATTTGTTTTGAAATCCGATTTTTAATCTTTTGTCTTTCACAAACAAACTTACATCTTTTTTTTCGTTGCATTTTATACAAGTGTTTTCCATAATTTTTAAGTTTAAACAAAGATATAAATAATAACCTTATTAGGTACTATTTAACAAACTTTAACACACAAAAAAACCGCTACAATTAAGTAGCGGTTTTAATCTCCTTTCTTTTAAAATGGTTATTTATAGAAAAGCAAAAGTTCCATAATTAGCAGACATTTTAAAACCTTCATCAAAATTGTTTTTTTGCTCGTAAATCATTTCGTAATTGTGAAGGAAAAAAGGAATGTTATTTACAAAATAAATTCTTTGCTTAATTTTTAAATTGTCTTCACATCTGCAATTATCTGTAACAAATTTTTCAAGTTCTATTTTGCTTTTAAATTCAAAACCTTTTTTATTTAATGCCTCAATTAAATATTTTTCTAGTTTATTGTTTAATTTAGAAATAATATTTTTACAAATAGATTGATGTAATGATTCAAAGTTTTTTTCTAGTTCCATAATTAATATATTTTTAAGTTAATCAAATATACTACTTCTTACTAAAATACTGAAACAATGCTTCACAAATAATTTCGCTAATCGAACACTCTCGTTTCTTTGCTTCTAAACGTAATTTCAAAACATACCACATTCTTGGGTAAGCAACTATTCTGTTTTCTTTTGCCATTTACAGAGAATTTGAATTAATTTTATTGTTGTCCAATTGTTGTGCATCGGTAACAGTTTTGCTTACAACAAACGCTTCGATCGGTGGTTGTGAATTTATATTGTTTGCAACGGTGTTCCCGATTTGATTTTCGCTTGATGCTTGAAATGCTACTTGTGGGGTTGCACTTGCAGCCGAACCACCGCCACTACTTCTGCCACCGCTTGCCGCACCGCCACTTGGTGCGGACTTACCACCTGATGAAATACTTTGTATTGCTTTTGCAGCACTTGCAATAGTTGATCCAATTTGTAAACCTCCTTGAATTGTGTTTGCCGCAATAACTGGCACCGCACTTGCTCCCAAAGATGCAACTGCTGCGGGTGTAGCTAGTGCTAAAGTGTTTGCCGCACCAATTCCAGAAACACTCTCAGAAACCGATTTTGCCGAAGTCCTTACAACGTCCGCAATAGCTAATGCTTTGGCTACATTTTGCATTTTCTTTCCACCAACTGAAAGTATATTTTGTAAATTACCTATATTGTTTTGCAGTTGTTGCTCTTTAAAAGCTTGTTCGGCTTTTTCAATATTTGCCCTAACCTCTACATTTTGTTTTAACAGATTATTTCTTGCTTCTTCTGTCAATGCAGTATTTGCTAAAATCAAAGCATCTCTTTCTGCTAAAATTATTAATCTATTTTCAAAATCTAGCTTTTCATTTGCTGCTTCGGTTGCTTTTGTTTCAATATCTTTTGCAAATTTTTCCTCGGATCTTTTGGCTTCAAGTTCTTGCTCCAAAGTAGCGAACTTTTCAGCGTTTAGAATAGTAATTGCAGCCGTATCAATTCCTTTTTGTTTTAAAATTTCAACCTCTTGATTAGCTCGTTCTTTTAGCCGTGCTAATTTTTGCTCTTCTGTTTTATCGTTTAGGTCCTCGTTCGCAATTCTTAACGTATTTTCTTTGTCAATTCCTTCTTTTAGTAATGCAAGTCGTGCGTCCTCAATTACTTTATCGGCTGCGGCTTTTGCTGCTGCTGCTTCTTTGTCTAGTGCCTTTTGTTCGTTCCTTAAACTATTTGCATTTGCAAGTTGCTCTGATTCTTGGCCTGAAATACGCTCGTTAATATCCGAAATTTGCAATAATGCTTCCGCTCGTTCGTCAAGGTTTGCGCTGCTTTCTCCCTCTTGAGCAATTCTTAAATCTGAAACTGTTTTAGCTAAATTTGCTATCTTCAACTCTTCCAAAGATTGCTCTTTTAAAACCCCTGCAAGCTGTGCGTTTAATTTTGACCTTTCCGCGATAGATAAATTACTATCGTTATCTCTTTTTTGGCGTATCTTTTCGGCTTTATTTTGAAAATCTAATTGTGTTTGCTGAGCGTTACGCCTTGCTTTTACTAATTTAGCTTCGGCGTCTGCAAGTTTTTCACTTGCTTTAATATTGCTATTCACTCCTTCTTCTAATGCTTTTAATCCAGCGGCGGCGGAATCTAATCCGATAGCTTTTAATCCTTTTTGAATTAGCGAACTTACTACTAATATAGCTTGCCCTGCTAATTCAAAGTTTTTAATTAGCCTATCAACTAAAAAGCTAGCGATCGGCTCAATAATTTTCAACAATCCACTAAAAACACCACTAATAACTGACAATGCTTTTTGTAGTTTTTGCCCGCCTGATTCTGTTGACAAAAAAGCCTTGCCAAGTAACGCAACGGCGCCTACAATTAACGCTAATATTGCTCCTACAGGATTGGCAACTATTGCAAACATTTGAACGAGCAAGGCTTTGAAACCACTAATTGCACCGCTTATAGGGGTGTCTAATCCTTGTATGCTTTCGCCTAATCCTTTACTAGATTTTCCTGCTTTTTGCTGAGTGTTGCTTAACTTTTCAACTTGTGATTTTGCGTCCTCCGTTGCAATAGCCGACTTTCTTTGCGCTATTTCTAATGCTCGAATTTCTTCAACCGATTTACCCGTTGAATTTGCTAGCGCATCATTTGCTTTTTTTAATTTAATTTCGGCTTCCTCAACTTTTATAGTTGCGGATTCTAATTTTCTAACCGCCGCCGCTGTTTCATCTGCGTTCGTGTCAAACTGGATTTTTATTTTTTGCTCTTTGTCTTCCATTAGTAGTTAAGTAATGTTAATTTAGTTTTTCCTGTGGTAATGTCAATCGTACTATCTACAATTGTAAATTTATTTTCGCCAATTATAATATCATTTTCTAGCCTAAAATCCCGTACTTCATTTGCGTTCAAATATAGCGTAAATTCTTGTTTCATTACGTTTTGGTCAATGTATCTTTTTATAATATCGGCGTAATATCGACTAAATAAATTGTCTCTATATGCTATGTTATTTTGAACCAAAACAGAAAAAGAAAAACTTTTATTATCGGCTGTGTAGGGCAAAACTTGAATGTAAGATGAAATGCTTTGTGTAGCCAACGCCCCACTTTGTAAAGAACTTTGAACTCCAAACAATGCGTTTAACGGCTTGTTTCCTTGCGAGTAAAACAAAACTAATTCGCCAAAGTTTGGCGTGTACCTCGCTTCGCCCGTGTCTAATATTTCTGGCTGCCCTCCTTCGAATCCGTAAATAGTTGTAGCATTTGTTCCTGGAATAGTGACGCTTGGAATGATTGTAAAATTAGTTTCAACTTTAAATTCTTTGGCGTTCGGTGGTTTTGTTTCAGGAAAAGAGGCTTGGCCGTAATCCTGACCCGCTCCAATTTTATAATCTACATTGCTTTTAAAATTGCTTTCAGCGTGTTTAAAAATATAATAGTTGAAATCGTCCTGCGTTGACTTTTCGACGTCTGAAATATCGGCTACATAGGTGACCTCTTTTTTGTTTTCCAAAATATCTTGAGGCGTAAAGAAAAACAAACTGTCATCATCGGGGTTGACATCTAAAATTGCAATGTTAAAAGCTTTTAGAAATGAAGTTAAAAAATCAATTACTTTTACTTCTGGCAAAGATTTGATGAGGTCTATTTTTGAACCTCCCATTTGTAGGAAGTTGTTTATATTTTGCGTTAATTCAAGTGCTAAAAAAATGGTTCGGACTAATCTGGTTTTTAAAATCGCATTGCTCCAACTAATTGAATTTGTAAATTCCAAATTTATGAAATATTCAATTTCATTATTTGCATCAAAAAAAACAGTCTCTAAAAATACATTGATTGTTTCGCTGCTTTGCGTTAAAGTAAAAGTTTCTGTTTTAATTGGGAAATCTTCGCCAACTCTAAATATTCTAACCGTGCATTCGCTATTGGAAGCGGTTAAATAATTTATTCCTTCAAAAGTTATTTGCTGCAAAATTTTATCTAAAAGCAAAGCCCCGTTTAATTTGACTTTTACGCTATCGGTTGCGCTTTTAAAATCAATTATAAATCCCGCATTTGAAGTAGTTGCGTTTTGCAAAATAATAAATTTGCTTTGCGTTTTGCTTCCAAAGTTTTGACCCATGCACCAAATGTAAGCGTCTTTATATTCCGTTCGGTTTTCGAGCGGTGCTACAATCTGCAGACCGTATTTCAATTTAATTAATTCAACTATTGTGCTAAATGAAATAGCTGGCCTTAATTCATTTGACTTTAAAACTTTGTTTGACGTTGGACTATTTGCTGGATTAAAAAAAACGTTGTCTAATCCCGAACCATCGGCATCGTATTGTATTACTCTATTAGTGGATGCCAAAGGCACGAAGTATTTAATTGGTGTACCTTGTGTGTTTCCCGATGCAATACCTGTTAATAACGCCTTTGCGGTTGCAGGATTCCAATTAATTACTAGGCTTCCCAGTTCGTTTATGTTATCATCGCCTATTTTGTCCTTTAAATTTGTCAAATTTGTCGCAAAACTTGCAGTTATAACGGAAGGTTTGCCCATTTTATAAACTATTTTTTCTAATTTTAACAGTCCAGTCTGGTTTAAAATGCTGTTTACATACACTTTTGTAGGTACTTTTCGCAAATCTGTTGCTTTTATTACGTCCGTATTACCGAAATATCCCAATGAATTAAGGTTATTGGGCGTTGCATTAAATGTAAAATTCAAAGAATAGGGCGAAAATACCTTGCTAATATCTTGAGTATCTTTAAAAGTGTACCGCATTGGGATTGATTCGTCCTTTATAAGGTCAAGTTTGCTGTAATTTAAGCCGTCAAGTGAAACGAATACTTCTGTTATCATTTATTTTTATTTATGATATTTAGATTTTTTATTAAAAAGCAAAGGTTTTTTTTGCTCTTCAATAAAAATATTTTTTACCTCGTACCCTTTGTATTCCTTTTCTTTAAAATCTGATTTCCCTAGATACAAAATTAACTTTTCATCGTTTTTATCTGATATATTTGCAATCATTAAATCAAAATTCTCTTTAGTTTGTTGTATTGTCATAATTATCTTATATTGTTAATTTTATTATTTGTTTCGTCTAGCTTCAAATTATAATCAATCGAAATCCTATCGTTCAGCCTTGTTTTTCGCGTAAAATCTTCATCTGTTATCACTACTGGAATTTGCTGATGAGTTTTAAAGAATCCGATTGCTTCATCCGTTATACTTTGGCTGTCTATTGAAATATTAGTATTGTCGATGCTTACTATTGCGTTATCAATTGTAATTCCAACCGTTGTAACTGTTTCAAAATCCCCCTTAAAATTAATCAAATAAACTATTGGACTATAAATCAATTCCTCTATTATCGAAGTCATATTTTCGTCTAGTGAACCCGTATTAATAACATACGATTGCTCGGCATCAATAGAAGTTATTTGTTTTGAATGAGTAAAGGTATTGTCAACCTGCGACGGGTCCCGGTGTGAAATATTACTAATGGTCCTATTTACTTTTACGCTTGCCGTCTTTTTGCCGTGCGGCGTGAAAGTCTCCCAAAGTCCTAGTTTGTTTATAAACACAATTAAACACGGATCAAGTGTGCATCGTAATTTCGTTGGCGTTAACGGAATGTAATTTATAATATTTGCAGTTGTAGCTTCGGCAACCGTTCGGGTAAAATTAAAAGTTTGCTCAAAATAATTATGTATTTTTGGATTAAACCATTTTTCGACTGGCACAATAAAACCTGATGCACCGTAATTTTTTACTCCGTTATTTCCTGTTAAATTTTGCTCGTAATTCCAACGATACCCCAACGTGCAAAAGAAAGTGTTTGTAAATCTACTTGTTTGGCTTCCATCAAAATTAGTCAATGTTATTTTAGCTTGTAAAAATACGCCTTGGTTTGTAATTGCAGCGGGTGCGGCTCGGTTATATCCAAACTTTGGTTTTATAAATGGTTTAATGTTTTGAGATAATTCAACGTGAATATATTCGTCTTTCTGGCTAACTTTATTTTTAAACAAGCCTTCTCCTGTTGGCTGGTTTATTACTTTATTTTGTAAGCCATCCCAAATAAATAAATCAATTAAAATTGACTTTGTTTCCAAAGTTGCTGGCTCTCTTACAAAAACGGAATCATTGACAAATAATATTTTACTTTCGTTGTCAATTGGTGTGCGAACATTTAATGGTAAGTTTGGAGGTGTTGGTGCAACGTCTGGGACGGTAACGTCTCTAATTGAAAAATTAAAGCCTCCTGCAATTTCTACATTATTTGCGTTAAAACCTTTATAATCTGTAATATTTATATTTGCTAACTTACCTTGAAAAGTAAAAACAGAAGTTCCTGTTATTTGGGCCGTAAACAAATTTGCATCAAATAAAGCGTTCGTTACAAAATAGTTATTAAATCCAGTTGCTGAAAACGTTCCGCCCGTTTGATTAGTAACAGATATTTGATTTGAAATTCCTGTAATGGTATCAGTGAAATAAATAATGAATTTTGACAAAGGCTGAACGGACGAAAAATGTATAACCTCAATTTTTTTAACTATCATAATTTTGCGTTATTTGGTCTACTATTTCTTTGACTACTAAATTTATTGTTTCGTCTACATTATTATTTATTGCAACTTCCAACTCGTTTGGGTTCTGAAATCTACCATAAAAGACTTGTGCAACCGTCAAAACGGTATCAGGCTTAACCATATAATTTACGGAATCCCTTAAACGCCCCGTATCTACTCTGGAGTTATTTCTAGCTTGTTGATAGACCTTTTCGCCCAATTCGTTTAATTGCGCCTTAATTATTTTGTCGGCATCAATCTGCTGTCTAGTCCTTCTTTTTGCCACGGATTCTGTTTAATAATGAGGTAACTGCTGTTGTGCTACTTCTGGTTATGGAATCTATTATTTTTCTAGTTGAATTTCTACCTGTTTGAGTTACGCCAACTTCAAAAGTACCACCGCCAAATTCAGTGTAGATAATTTTCCACTTTACCCCCGACGGCATTAAACGCCTTGCATTTGCTTCTAGCTTTGAATTTTTTCCAAACTGCCCGTAATAAAGCATTCTAAAAATAACCTGCTCTTTTACATAAGTAAACGATATAGACCGTTTTAACGCTCCAGTGTCTACTCTTGCACTAGACTTTGATTGGTCAACTATGCTTTGTGCAACGGCTCGAATGCCTGCTTCATCTAGCATCCTGAACCTAGATTTGGCATTGCTAATTCTATCGTAATTTGGTGACCATCAAGTCCGTTTTTATTAAAATTTTCTAGCTTTCTGGATTCCGTATTGCTAAATAATTCAATGTGATTTTCGAAATTATTACTTTGCATTTTATTTAAAAACTTAGAAATAACCGCCAAAGTTTCTGCCCAATTATCAACTAGATTTGTATCTAGTCTTAATTTATTGTCGGTCTTTTTCGGTCTTATATCTCGCTGCTGAACCACTGTAATTAAATAACTAGCAATTATCGCGTCTGGCAAAGTTTCGCTTTCTAAATAGTCTATATTGACTAAACAATAGATATTTTCTTTGTTGTTATCAATATGCTTGCTTTTAACCAAAGTAATCGTGTTAACCAAATCATTGTCGCCAAATATATTTACCAAAAACTGCGTTAATAAAAATAGTTCGTTCATATTATTTTAAATTTTATTATCTGGAAAAATTCCATTCAAAACTTTTAATTCTACTGCATCAGAATTACTTTGATAAATGAAAACATAATAGTCTGGCATTCGCTCCTGCCATATTTTATAAGCCTCTTTAAATTCAATAGTAGGCTCATTGCAAGGAATTCCGATTAAAAATATTGGTTTTGCTTTCATAATTATTTTATTTTAAATTTTCAACTGTTTTCTTACGCAATAAATATTCGCTCCAAAATAAAAAGTATTTCGTATCGTATGTAAAAATAACTTGCGGACTAACCGCCTCAAATATAGCACAAAGATACACCATTTCGGTGTACCCGCCGTATGTTAAAGAAAAGTTTTCACGCTCCATAGACCCTTGCGTTATTTCGTTTGTATTTGGAAACTGTGGGGGGCTGTAGATCCAAGGAAAACTAGCTTTGACTTCATCGGCTTCTTGAATGTACAAAGCAACCGTGTAACGCTGCACGAACTCTGGAATCGTCAAAAACCAAAGTCGAGGCGTTACGGTCGCCTTTATGAATGCTTTGTCATCCTCATCTTTTATAAATGTTTCAAGATCGATAAACCTGCCCACATTTTTAAATGTTACGTCAATTTTATAAAAGATTTTGATAATCAAAAATAACTTTAAGCTTTTCAATGTTTGTTTCGTCATCGCCAAATAGTTCTTTTAAAGTTTCTTTTTTCTTCAGTTCCTTTTTTTCTAGTTTTCGGTATTCGGTTTTTAAATACGGAAAAAATCTACGTAAATGCATTTTTTTTGTTTTATTTGCTGTCATGATAAAAGATATTTAAATAAAAAATAATAAAATATTAAGCCCCCAATAATGTATAAAAAATTAAAGTCACTGTTTGGTTGTTTTGCATAACTCATAATGGCATTGGTGTTTTGCGTGATATTTTTATAATAGCTGCATATCTAAAAGCGTCTATTGCGTGGTTGAATTGGTCTATTGGTTCGTCCTTTTTATTGTCCAACCATTTATAATTATTTAGTTCAAAGATAAGATTTTTTGAACACGCTGTTACAATTAACTCATAATTTAAAATACTCATAATCGAATCCCTGATTTTTGGCTTTTCGCACGGCTTAATATTCAATCCTCTGTTTGCTAAATCTTTTATAAACATTTTTGCCTGACTGTCGCACCATATACGGCTGGTGCCTACAATTGGCTTTATCGCATCTACAATGGTATCTGGTATTTGATTTGATTTATAAAAAACCTCTTGCAAGTATATTTTCTTTTGCTTTTTGTCAACTGATACCTTGACAACTGCCGTACTATCATTATAACCCACGTCCATACCAAATGTATCTTCATACTCCGTTGAAATAAATTCCCCAATTTCATAATCAAATACTACGCCTTCTGCTGTGTCCCTGAACGCTCCTAAAACAATATTCTTGTACTCTTTGTACCCTTTGATTATTTTCTTGCTTAAATCGGCTCTTTTGTCTTTTGCAGTTGATAAATATAATTCATAAAGCAAACGTAAACTTTCGTAATCCTCCCAATTTGATGGCGACATATTTTCCTTACCGTTGTCTAGGTAATTTGTGTGAATATACATTATTTTACCTACAACCCCGTTAAAGCCTTCTGGAATTGATTTATACCATTGCTCATACATCCAGTGCGCTTTTGTAGGGGGGTTGAATACAATCATAGATAACGCTTGTACATCTGTTGCACGGACTGAACGTTTAACCTTTTTCCATTCTTCATAATTAGTAAGTTCTTCGCCTTCCTCTGTTATAAACATTGAGTAATCCTCAAGGGATTTTAGCTTTGCAGTTTGAGTTCCTACGCTTGTCTTTTGTCCTGTGATAGAAATTAAGCCTTTGTTGTGTTTGGTTTTGTAATCGTTATTTGCAAAAGTAAATTCATCTTCAACCCCTAGCAATTCCATACGGTTATCTAGTGCTAAAGTAATTGAACGGTCAGTTGAAGACATTGTTTGTCTAGTAAATAGAATACGGTGGTTATAATCGGCCGCGGCCAAAGGAACAAAGCAAGTAACGGCAAACGTTTTTCCGCTGTCTCTGCCCCCTGAAATAAGAACGGTATCTACTTCTGGATAGATACCGTTTAAAAGTTCAAATAAGGGATGATATTTTTCTGAAAATGTTATCATTTTTTTACAAAGACAATAGGTTGCCTTACTGTTGTTTTAATTTCGCCCTGCATTTCAATTGCCTTTAAAGTTGGTAGGCAAAATTTAGCAAGTTCAATAGTGTATTTAATTCTTTCGACTTCTTTTAACGAATCAAAATCAGATTGTAGCTTTTCTAAATTATGTTCTACAAGCAATTGAAAAGAATCACGTATTGCGTGAGTATTTTTATTTGGCACGCCCGCTTTTCTTCCTGCCTTTTCTGGTCTGTTTTCTCCTTCTTTAAAAGCCATGTTACTCTATGTTAGTTAATCACATTTTACAATTGTTCTACTTACATATCCAGGCTCGAAAAATTCAAATAACAATTTGCCATCTTCGCTGCAATCATCGCCGTAATAGTAAGTTTCCCCGTTAGGTACATCGTTAACCGTTGTAATTGCCCTACAATCACATTCCGTCTTTGAATCTTCTGCTGTGCAACTACTTAAAGCGATAGCACAAATTAATAATAGTTTTTTCATAATATAAAGTTTTTAATTTAAGCAAATATAGTGAATTATTTTTTTACAGAGGTATATTGGTGTCCCTCTGTGAATTAATAAATTTACTGTTGGATTTTAGTTTTTAGGTAGTTTTGATATTTTCATTTTTTACTAAATTTTCAATGATAGATGCCTGTGATGTGTTTTGATCTTCTGCTAATTGCTTTAGCTTATCCCGACAATCTTTTGAAAGTCGGAATGTGGCTAAATGCTTTTCTGTTGGTTGTTTGGTCATTGGGTTGTTGTTTGCTCAATTTCGTCTATTTCTTGAATTAACTTAATTTTTTCTTGTGCCAAAAAATCCCATTTTCTGGATTTCTTTGCGTGCCTTTGCGTTTGCCATCCGTCTTGAATTACAGAAGTTCTGCATTTATCAAGATTTTTATTTACTTTTATCAACTTTTTGTTAAGTTTTTCTATTTTAACTTGAGTTTCTATTTTCATTTATCTAAATTTTGAATTAAAATAAGCATTTCCGTATCTTCTAAAATCTTCTATATTGCCGTTTTTTAAAAGCGTTGTTATGTTATCGCATCTCAAACCTTCAAGCAACGATCTTAATTTATCTAAATAACTTTCTTGATTTATGTTTTCTTTATAGTTAATTTCATGCAAAATTGGATATTTATCAATTTGAAATAACGCATCAATTGCATCAACTAAATTTTGGTGTTTTACACCATTAACAAGAGACCAACGCCATTCTTTTGTATAAATTTTTTTCCATTTCCAAAAAGAATTATTAGGCTTTGCAATACTTGTTTCTTTATACTCTTCAATATAAAAAGCATTTTTTTCTAGTTGTTCAATTCTGTATTTTTTCATGATCTTTGTTTTGTTAATTTTTCCAAAATATGATTATTAATTTAAAAGCTCGATAATATTTAGTTATTACCGAGCTTTGCGGTTTTTTATGATTAAGCTATTACTTTCTCAACATATACTCTGTTATCTCCTAAATTAGATATTTTATCGTATATCTTCACAAGATATTTACCATTGTATTTTTCAAAATCTTGTAATGATTGAGAAACTATTAAATCTCCTTTTTTAAAGCTTCCTTGATCTTTTGCTGAGTAAGTGTTAAATGTAGTAGTCATAATTCCTATATTTTTGTTTTAGCGTTATTGCTGATACAAATATACAATATGTATTTACATTTTTAATACTTTTCAAGTGTTAAAGTTTGTTAAAGTTTAATTCCGTAATAAATAAAATCTAAATAAGCCTGTATTTCTTTTCGCCGTTCGGCAGTTGTGGATTGCTTTTCCTTTTCAAGCTTTTCAATGGTTGCCTTTTTTGTTTTAGTCGTGACAGCCTCCTGAACTGCATCCTGAACCGCCACCAAAAATAAAATCCATTTGCAGACCTTGTTTTTTGATAGTTTCGTATTTCATTTCTTCTTTAAATTTTTTACGCCCTTTTTCTTGGTCTGCAAACCATTGCATTTTTTGCGGGTTGTCATCCCAATTTTTACGCAATTGCATAACTGGCTTGTGAAAACAACCTACACAATTACTATCTTCTGGAAAAATAATAGGAGTTGACAAGCTCCACAAATAAATCCTGTGATGCATTATTTTTTCATCAACTAACGGATAGTTTAGTTCTCGATATTTTTCAATACTAAACACCCTTCTTTTTTGACCAAATGAATTATTTGCAATGTGAAATTTAAAGTCTGTATTTGTATAATCTACTCTGTTTTTTTCGTCATATCTAATTCCTAAACGAGTTTCTACAATTTCCCCTAAAACGTTTCTACAATATTCTGCAATTGGCTTTATTTTCATTTGAGTAGTGCAAAATCTTTTTGTCTTGTTAGGTAAATATCCGCTTCCATTTCTAATAATTTGCTCAAATGTTTCGCCTGTTACCCATTTTATTTTACTTCCTATGTATTGTTCTAAATCCAAAACGACCTTCAAAGTTCGGTCGTCTTCTGCTGTTGCGATAAATTCCATTCCTATTTTATCAGAAATTAATTGCACTAATTTTTTATCTTTTGGCGTGCATTTTGCGTCTTCAATTCTAACTAATGAAAATAAATTATAATCCGCTGGAAAGTGTTTTGCTAAATAAGATGAAGTTTTACCTCCTGATATACTGTTTACTGTTTTCATATTAATTTTTTAAATTCATCTAGTGATCTAATTATAACATACTGATGCCCCAATTTTAAAACTCTACTTTCAAACTCTTTTTGATTTGTTTCTTGGGTTCCTTCATAATTTTTCAATTCTACAAATATAACTCTATTTTGTAAAACTAAAATCAAATCAGACACTCCCCCTAAAACTCCCATTTTTTTAAATTTTGAATTATTATAAGTTGCCTCGTTTGGCACGCAAAAAATTAATATTTTATTCAATTCGCAAAAATTAACAATCTCTTTTTGGATTGTTGCTTCTGACTTTTTACCTAGATTTTTTAGCTGTGCTGTGGTCTTTTTTTTAATATTTTCTAATTTCATCTTAAAACATTTGCATTTGATTAGTTTTGTTTTCTTGCATTATTCCACGTGCCGTATCAAAAATGGTTTTACCTACTTCGTAATCTACAAGATTACGAGCAATTTTATCTTTTCTTTGGTTGCCTTTGTAGCTTGAAATATCAATTTTATGAAACTCACAAAGCTTTTCTAATTCGTCATTGCTTTGTCCACACATTATCCCTGTAAAATCTCTTTCCCCAACATTTATTGGTAAATTAAAGTTTGTCCAGTATAAATGGCGACCTCTTTTTTTAGCGGGTATTAACGGATCATAATATGGAGTAACATTTTCAACACAATATTTACCGTTAAAGTGATTTTCTAAAAATATTATTTC
>Ga0222709_1000282_pt1 | contig 14247 bp, 11 predicted proteins | sample AntAcemetage1692_FD_179822 | JGI IMG/M metagenome (GOLD analysis project Ga0222709, IMG submission 179822) | Saline water microbial communities from Ace Lake, Antarctica - #1692 | ecosystem: Environmental > Aquatic > Non-marine Saline and Alkaline > Saline | place: Antarctica: Ace Lake...
CTGTCCGCAACGCCAAGAAGATGTGAGAATCTAAAGCTGGGTTGGAGAATTGAAAGCTGGGTTTTGTTTTACCGCGGTTTCACTAATTTGGGGTTTTTTTGCTCGAACGGAGGCAAAATACGGGAAAAAGTGAACTCAGTGGCCATTTGCAAGTGTGATAACATTTAAATAAGAGTACTAATATTAAATACATATTTATATTTAGTGACCGCTCACTCTTATCATTAAATCTCAGCCAACATGTCTGCCTACAACGTCATGACGCGATCTCGCACTGCCGCATTTCGGCTTGAGGAAGCCGCTCGCTGGGCTCGTGTGGGGGTTCTCCTGAACGCAAGGGCTGAAAGGGTATGGCAAGATGAGGAAGAGCGGGGGATGGCTGATGAGGAAGAGCAGGGGCCTGGCTATTTCGATGAGGCTCGGCTAGAAAACCCGCGTGAACCAGACTACCCTGACTACGCTGAGATGGAGCGCGAGGACGCCAAAGACCTTCGTGAAAACGGGCCTTTCGGTCCGAGCACCCGTTCTGCAATGGAACAAGCAGGCTTTGAGAGTGTTCTTTTCAAAGTGGCGATGGAGCTCGGGTACAATGAGGATTACGCTCGCTACTTTAGCAAGCGCGACACCAGGCAAACGCTTCAGCACATTTTCGAAGCCGTGGACGAACGCTTGGAGGACAAGGAGTGCGGGTTCGACATGGCCGCCTACAGCGCAGCGATTGAGAAACGCATGGCTGACGAAAGCTTGTTTCTCAAGGAGTTCGACGACAGGAGGGCCAGAAATGCCGCGGAGGCCGCAGCGAGTGACAAACTAAGGGCTGAGAGGACCGTGCTACATCAACAGAAGCTGGCTGCCATCCGCGCAGAGAGGGACGCACACAAGGTGCAGCATGAACAGGGCATGGCGGTAATGCGCCAACGTATAGAAAATGCTGAAAAAAGATTGGAAAGCGCACTGAAGCCTTAAAAGAGTCCTCCTTCGAGATGGCTGCCTGCAGCTCGGCGAGTGACAAACGCAAGGCTGAGAGGGACGTGATGCATCAGGAGACTATGGCGGACCTAACTTTGCCCATAAAAATGGACTTAGCGCAGGACGCCTCACATAAGTCCACAAAGGGTTTCCTGAATCGCGCAGCGCGGACTGTAGTGACTTTTGTCGTAACTAAAGTAAATTCTTTCGAAAGTGTAACGGTGAATAGATTATAGTTACTTGAACATTGTATACTTATAAATGTTATCCCTCAACCCGCCAGTCTTCGCGGCTTCCCCGCATTTCCCTTAACACTATGGGCCTCCGCCGATTTCGCCCGCTTCGAAAGATTTGCACTCACAATAGCACGTTGTACTAGTGCCATACGTGAACCCTACTTTTTCTTACACCTTTCTATGCCTGCAGCGAATGCGCTCTGTCGATGGACCTGTGTCTGTATGTTTTGCCTAATTAGGCGGGCGTCCTACTCTACGACGTTTATTCCTCCTATGCTTGGAACTACTCGAATCGCTACCTGAGCCTGCGGGTTCTGCGGCAGTTTCCTCCTCTAAAGTCTCTACACAACACGCATCGCTCTTCTCGTCCGACTCACTTGACTCGTTAGAGTCCGACCCAGTTGTACTGGCCGACGCCGCTTTCTTCCCTTTGTTTGTTTGTAGTGTCCTTCTAGCAACAGAAGGGGATTTTGCTTTCCTCGCTTCTCCAAGACTGTTCTTTTGTGGATTGCATCTTTCGCGAGGTTTGTCCTAAACCGCTCAGGTTCATCTTCGGCAGAGCTGTTGCACTCTTCATGGCTAGCACTGTCATCCTTCCCTCTCGCCACACGGATATCTAGGCTGTCTACTACCGAAGATTTCGTTCTTGCGTTTCCCACATGCTCTCTCTCCCCTGCCTCGTGGGCTTCCGAGGCAACAGTGTTCACAGCTTGTAGTCAAGCTGTTCTTCGAGGCCGCCCCGCCTGCTTTTCTGGCAAGTTCTCCAGCTCTTTGTAGTTTGCCGCGGAAGAAAATGGAGCAACTATGAAGCCTCGTTATTAAATATACAATACTAATCAAAACGTTCTAAGTTGTAGTGTTCAAAACGGTACTAACTACAGACGTCCTACATCTAACGTCAGACGTCAACAAACGTTAACAAAGCCTACACAAACCCTGAAGAAAACCGTGGGCAAACGTTAACAAACGCTCACATACGTTACCATACGCTCACATACGTTACCATACGTTACCAAACCCTATTGAAACCCTACAGAAAACCCTAAAGAAAACCGTGGACAAACGTTTACAAAGGTCACAAACGTTCACCAACGTCATAAACCCGCAAAGACTCCCGCGACTACCTCTTACTTTTCGAGTACGTGTTATCTGCAATGGTGGCGGTACACAATACCGTAGTATACGTTTGGTGCGTAGTAGACGTGCCCATTTTGCGTTTCCCTACTGGGCACGCGCACAACGAGTTGGACCGCATGTTTCAACCGCATGCACACCATATGCGTCTCCCTGTTGGGCACACGCACACCGAGATGGAGCGGTTGTTTCGAGCGCCACACCATGTGGTGACGGAAACCGGGGACCGCGCAGATAACCGCACGGAGACCGGTGACCCCACCGACAACAGGATCGGTTCTATGAACTCGACCATATTCACACCCAGCTACATTTTCGACGATGTCGATTAATCCACGACGAGGATCCCTACGTGTGGAGGAGCACACCCAGCTTGACCAGCACGCCGCCTCATCGCTGAGCAAGAGGACTCTTTAGCTAGAATACTTGACACATGGGGTTAGCGGAGGTTTTCCAGGACGCCTACGTTCACGGAGGGTTCACTGAATCGCGCAGCGCGGACTGTAGTGACTTTTCGTAACCAAAGTAAATTCTTTCGAAACTGCAACGGTGAATAAATTAAAGTTACTTGTACATTGTTCACTTATAAATGTTATCCCTCAACCCGCCAGCCTTCGCGGTGCTACCAGTTTTATGCGCTCGCTTGTTGCCCTCTTTTCCCTTGACACTATGGTCCTCCGCCGATTTCGCCCGCTTCGAAAGATTTGCACTCACAATAGCACGTTGTACTGGTGCCATAAGTGAAGCCTCCTTTTTTTTACCCCTTTCTATGCCTGCAGCGAATGCGCCCTGTTGATGGACCTGTGTATGTTGAGCCTGTTTACTCGGGCGTCCTACTCTACGACGTGTCTTCATCCGCTGCTTGGAACTACCCGAGTCGCTACCTGAGCCTGCGGGTTCTGCCGCAGTTTCCTCCTCTGAAGCCTCTGGACACGACTCGCTCTTCTCGTCCGACTCACTTGACTCCTTAGAGTCCGACTCAGTTGTACTGGCCGACGCCGCTTTCTTCCCTTTTTTCGTTTGTCGTGTCGTTCTGGCAACACCAGGGGGTTTTCCTTTCCTCGCTTCTGCGCGCTTCTCCAAGGTTTTTCTCAACTGGGCTGCATCGTGCGCGAGGTTTGGCCTAAAGCGCTCAGGTTCATCTTCGGCAGAACTGTTCCCCTCTTCATCGCTAGCACTGTCATCCTTCCCTCTCGCCACACGGATATCTAGGCTGTCCACTACCGCCGATTTCGTTCTTGCGTTTCCCACATGCTCTTTCTCCCCTGCCTCGTGGCCTTCCGAGGCAATGGTGTTCACAGCCTGTAGTCCAGCTGCTCTTCGAGGCCGCCCCGCCTGCTTTCCTGGCAAATTCTCCAGCTCTTTGAAGTTTGCTGCGGAAGAAAATGGAGTAACGATGAAGCCTCGTTATTAAATATACAATACTAATCAAAACGTACTAAGTTGTAGTGTTGAAAACGGTACTAACTACGGACGTCCTACATCTTAACGTCAGACGTCAACAAACGTGAACAGAGCCAACCAAAACCCTAAAAAAAACCGTGGGCAAACGATAACAAACGATACCAAACGCTACCATACGCTACCATACGTTACCAAACCCTATTGAAACCCTACGGCAAACGTTCAACAAACGTTCACATACGTTCACGAACGTTCACGAACCCTACAGAATCCCTAAAGAACCGTTGAGACATTTGTTCACCTCTTTTTACGTACCTTCGGGGATGCCTTCCAGCTTCTGTTTGATGTCTCTGGTGAGCTTGTACGCCACGTTTACCTTTGTTCCTGTTCGTGTAACATTGAAGACCCGCACGCTCTCCCTTCCCACCACGCCCTTGTAGTACGCGTTATTCTTGGCGCCTGCGGGCAGCCACGCCCTGAATTCCCCTCCGTAGCCTCCGAACTCTTGCTGATATGTGACGTTTGCACTCTGTTTGTCGGCTAACACCGAAGTGACACGTACCAGGTCGAATGGCAACCGGTAATCTGTAATACAGGCTTCCGACTTTACGAAGCAGTATTGACCAACCTGAAACTCGCATCCATCTGCATCGTCACGTTGCCAACCGGAATTAAGTTCCTGTAGTTCACGGGCTTTTTGAGCTGCCGTGAACCCAGCATGTGTGAGAGTTGGCACGAGCGGCTCCTCAGCGACATCCAATACACTTCTATCCGCTGGAAGGGTCCGCAGCGCCGTGGGCCCACCTCTAGCCTCCGCGCATGCGGGCATCGCGTGAATTCTTTGCGTGGGTCGGTCTGAGACTGCAACGTCCGCCACCTTACGCGGGCGGTTGTGCAAGAAGGCAGTCCACTCCACGTGTTGTGCTTGAGTCATGTGTTCCGGGTGCTTCTCGTGCATCTCCAAGATTGTTCTAGTCACTTCCTCCTCGCGTTTGAAGGGCACTTTGAACTCAGCCAATGGCGGTAGCTGGCCTAGCAAGCTAGGCAGTGGAGGCTTAGAGGGATCCAACAGCGCGACTCCTAGCATGTTATTGCGCTCAGCTCCTTTCGGGAACCAAGTCTTGGCCTGCATGGAGGTTTTGGCACGCATCCGAATTGTCCCTGCCACATGCATGAGCACCATACATCAGAATAGAGTCAATGCGTTCTGGGCGGGTTGACTATTTTTGTATAGGCCACGGGAGCGACTACCGCATGCATTGGCGCCTCCTCGTATCCTAATCAGGGAAGGTATGTTTGCTCTTTACCTTCCGGGTCTGCGTAAAAGTCGAACACATGCAACTCCGAACTCATAACACTGTCCACCTTCACAGCATGCGGGTCGGCGGCCGTGGGGGCTTCGAACACTCGGCGGACCGTACGATGGCCCCCGATGAACTTATCCAAGGACGGAAGGAAATGCTGGTCGTAGTCATAACTCATGGGGAGGTCCGCGATGGTCGGGAAGCCTCCGCGCTCCAATAGGTCTGCCTTGTCGTCATCTGTTACGCACTCTGCCAACTCTTTTGAGTAACACTCATTCAGCTCAGCCATGAACTCCTCCGGAGTTACAGCGTCCACAGCACCCTCGCCGTGGAAGTGTTGAGAGGGGGGTTGGAAGCACTGGTCCAACTGGTTGTGCGTGTGCCCAACTGGTAGGCGCGACATCGTCACTAGCTGGAACACCTTGGATTGTATCAGCGAAGCAGCGAACCCGAACATGGTCTTGTTGACGTTCTCCGCCCCACCGTCTACCGCTAGATGCAACTGCGGAGGAAGGGGTGTCCCCTCCCCAGGCTTGTCCACTCCCGCGAACGATTGCAAATGTGCTAGCGCATAGATGAAGGCCGTGACCGTGAGGTTGGCGCCAGTTTGCACCCAAGGGAACGTACGCAGCATGTACAGCTTGTACCCGATAAACAACACTCCCGTGAGTTTCGTCTTCAAGAACCATTTGTACTTTCCCTCAAGTTCACCTTGCAGGTTCGCGTACGAAGGGATCACCGTTTTGCAACTATCCCATCCGTCGATGATGCAGACCAGCTTGTCTGGGTCTGCCCCTCCCTCAAATATGAGCTTGTTGAACAGCACCCGCTCTCTGTAGATGAACAGCAGGTGCAACCTCTTCTGCTCTTGCCAGTGATCGCGGTCTTCTTTTTTCTTCAACACCTTCATCCTGCGGTTGATGCGCGAACACGGGTAGCACTTGCTGCTCACGCCTTTGTGTAGGCGTAGGTGCACCTTGGGTGACCCGTGAAGCAGTCGATGCCGCCAACGCTTGCGGAGCGTCGACGCATGGAAGTCCCACGGATTCTTTGCCTTCGGGTTGTACAGCTTGAACATGCCCAGATCCGAACACTTGCACGCCGCCTTGAACATGCGGAGGACTTCCTTGGGCGATACCTTGTCCATATGCAGCTCCCTCTTCCTGGGGTGGGGCTCCGCAAGATTCTCTACCAGTGAATCGATCCAACTGTCCATGATGGGCTTCAATCTGGCAGTGCGGCCATCGCTGGTTATTCGAGTGCCTGCACCTCGTCCGACGACATTTCCCTTAAGGGCTATTGCTCTTGCTGCGCTGAAAGTGGTGTCCGGAAGCTGTATAACAAACTTAATTAGTACAATGCCATAACTATGGTAGTGCGATGGTAATTTGTTCCCGTTTGTTAACGTTTGTTCACGGTTTTCAATAGGGTTTCAATAGGGTTTGGTAACGTATGGTAGCGTATGGTAGCGTATGGTAGCGTATGGTAGCGTATGTTAGCGTTTGTTAACGTTTGCCCACGGTTTTATTTAGGGTTTAGACGTTTGACGTTTGATATTCTGGTATGATTGTAAGATATGAATTTCACATACCCACGTTCTCGGTCGGTATATTCGCATAAGGGAAAACGGTGCTAAACGGTGGTACTCGGCATCCTACTCGAAGTCTTAACAGAACAATTGTGTACCTTGAGAATCGCCTTCCACACTTGAGCGCAAAGCGGCACCCCGTGGAGCGAGCGCTTCCCCTTCAGAACGAGTTTGCCTTTCTCGTCTCTCGTAACCAGCTCTTCTACGAGGTCGTGCAGTTGATCCCTCTTGCCTGTAGCGTTCAAAGCAGCGCGTTCTTCACGGAACTCCTTCATCGCATCTAATGTCACGGTTCGGTGGGAATCGCACTTGCAGGCATCTGTGCTCATTGACTTAATGGCTACTAAGTCTACCTCACGTTCGAACGGACATCTGAGTTTGAGGTTTTTCTCCTCCTCGGTACTGTTTTGTGTCAGGCGCTTGCGAGGCTGGACATGCCATGCCGGCGTTGCGTCGTCCTCCCCTTCCGACGGATGCGAATATACGGAAGGATTCACGCCTTGCAAACTGCGTAGCAAGAAAGGCTGGAGGTCATGAAAGCCATAGGTTCCATCTCTGAAAAACGGTAGCAGGGTGTGGAGTTGATGTCCTTCGCCTTTTGTTCCCGAGTTGAGGAGCAAGTTGTCGGCAATAGCCTCCGCCTCAAGAGCAATACTCGGAATGTGTTGTGCGCTGGTTGTTCGAAGCGTATGCCTTAGTTGGGCGGCTCCTTCACGGGGTTGCGACGGTCCTCCTAAGTTAAGTTGCCTTTTGGTGGCCGCATGCCCCAGCCTCGAAGGTACAGCACTAGGCGGGAAGCCCCATCCACGAAATCCCAACGCACTCCTTTCCGAGTGGCCTTCTGAACCCCCGGCACTACAAGTTCCGCCAACTCGCACATCAAATGGCGAAAATCCGCCCTCGCTGTCACTGTGTCTTACAACGGGCCTTCGTCTCACCACGGTTGGGAATATGGAACTGGCTATGGGCGTGTAAATAGGTGAACTTTCTAGAGGATAGTTGAATGTTGTGTGGCTATTCGGTGTAGTCAGACGGCATGCCGAGACTATGGGCGTGTGAGTAGGTGAAGGTTGTGGATGATAGTTGAATCGTGTGTGGCTATTCGGTGTAGGCAGACGGGCTGCCGAGGCTATGGGCGTAGAAGCAGGTGAAGGTTGTGGATAAAGGTGGGATGTTACGACGCGCTTCCGAAAATGGTCCTCCTCTGGGCTGGTTAACTCCGCCATAGAGGACATCAACTATGCCATGATTAATCAATTCCCTACACGTGCTTAGGTATAACAATACATCATACTGGCATATTTCAAAATATTACACCGGAACTCAATTTTATGGACAACGTGTTTGAATTAGGTTGTGCAGCTTCACGTGTCTAAACTACGAGTACAGGCGTACTCGGAAGGCGTACTACTAAGCCGTCGCAGGCTCTGCGCGGGAAAACGTCGACTGTAGGGAGGTGCTAAACTTATAATTATACATTATTACCGGTCAGAAGAGGGTCTCTCACAAGCGTCTACACAAACGAAGTAATCAACAAAGATTCCCCACAATAGCGCATCCTCCTGTTACCTTCTCGTACCCAAAGTAAGAATATGGAGGTTCCGAAGGCTTTCGCGGCGAGTGGGCAGCTCCGATTGGGCCTAAGGGCTTGTTGCCGGAAACCTTTCGACGAGTCCCGGGATGGCATGAAATTGTCTGACGACTGTGGTTGCGAGCGTCCTATAAGGAGGGGTCTCGTGGAATGTGTGAGCTGCACTAATCAAATCTCGGGCGAGCATAGTTGTTCGCAATGCCAAAAGCTGACGTGCAACTTTTGCTTAGGGTTTGGCGAGAACAACACACTATGCCATGTATGTAAACACGGCACCCATCGCGTGGTCCAAGGTGCCCCGGGTGAAGCAACTCCTGCGGATCAAGATGGGATTCCACCCGCCGTTGCTTCTACTACAGGTGCGCACCATCTCGGCTTTCCTCAAAATATTCGTCAAGCTGTTTGCAAGCCCTTGTGACGAAAACCTCCCGTGCTTCCAGGGCAAGCGGTCGGTCCCCCGGGTCGTTCGTCAAGCGCTTCCTGAACAGCGCTATAAAAAGTTCCCTGAACAGCGTCAACCTTTGCGTCAAAAGCGCCATCCGTGCCTTGCTTGCCTTCGGGAACTATGTCTTGCGAAAACCAAAGGAACCTCCAATAGTGTTCTCGATAGAATTCATCCCCGGCAACCTGCTCCTCAACCGTGTTTCCCGGAACTAGGAAGTCTTCCGCGTCAAGATGTGTCCTAGCCCATGTCAGGAAATCGTGGCGTGTCTCCAGGGCAAGCAGTCGTTCCCCTGGGTCGTTCGGGTTTGGGGGGCGAAATTTCTGGGACGGGGTCTCGCAGGTGACCCCACACCCTTTACCGTCCTTCATAGTGAGCTGGAAGCATTGGAAGAAAACGGGATCCTCCGTCTGTGCGCGCTCTGTAAACCGGTCACCGTGAACGCTAGGTACCACGAACCGCCACTTCTCACACCAATCGCATTGCACAGCAACGACACCTCCGTAGAAATCCTCGGCAGCTTTTCGGTCTGCCGGACTGAGGTCTTCGTCGTCCCGTGGACCTGCGGTCCCGAACAGCTCATGAGTATCCAGGTCAGCCTCAGAAGCGCCCCTCTTCCTGGGAAACAACCCCTCAACACTTTGCATAACCGCGCTGCTGATGTCCACAGGAACGGTTGCGCGGCCCGAGCCACCGTCGTGCCCACCACCCGCGCACTCCTCTGCGAAGATAGCGGCATCAGCTTTAACAGCCCGGTCGAATTCCTCCGCCTCTGCAGGTATATATCCGCCCACCCAGGTTCCTTCGCTGTTGTCCGAGCTCCAGTCCCCGTCAACGGAATCATCCTTGCCCACTTTCTTTAGCGTAGACTGCAGCATCTTCCCGATCGCTGATGTCTGCTCCCGGCTCCAAGAATAAGGTAACAATAAGGGATGCTCCATTTTCCAGTATATTCCATGGAGATACTTGGTGTTCGACTTTACCAAGTCTGGCTGTTTGTTCATGGAAGCCCATAGTGGGGTGGAGGCGCCCCAACCTGCAACTACCGCAGTTGCATACGAACCCTTGTCCAGTCGACACGGTATGTATGTACCCGACCATAAAGTCTGTTGGAAGTCGTGGTACACCAGATGATGGCTCAAGCAGAAGCTTTGTACTACAGGTTTGAAGTAACTGAGTACCACAAAGTTTCCCTCTTCCGATGGTCGACCGTTCTCCCTGTTTAGGGTAAATGGCCCGTGTGCGAAAAACTCTTCGGGCGTCGCGTTTCCCCCAACCCGCCAAATCTTTTGTTCACGCCATACGGCAAAATGTTGAAACCAACCCTCCACAGTAAGCTTACCAGCTTTTTGCACCTCCAAGGTTAAAGCATGAAGACCATCATCATTATAGTTCGTCGTGACGACGGCGGAAGCCCCGCCGATGTATGGTACCATGGCGAGGCATGTGTGAGTGACATCGTTCTCGCGGGATTGGGATTCCATGTTAAAGCGGTGCTCGTATTAATCGCGTTAAAAAATTAAAAATTTGTGAGGGTGCGTTTCCGGGAATGTGATACTGCGCGTGGTTAAAACCGAACGCTATTTTTGGTTTTCCCTTCTGCGAAAATACGAACCTTGTAAGCATACCCGAAGTTACACGTCAAACGTGACACGTCAAACCCTAAGAAAACCGTGGGCACAAACGATACCAAACGCTACCATACGCTCACATACGTTACCAAACCCTATGAAAACCCTACAGTACGCGAACGTACGCGTACGCGAACATACGCGTACCCTATTCAAACCCCACGAAAAACGTTATCAAACGTTATGAAACCTTAACGGAGTGGTACTACGCGGTGATCATTTATTCATAAAAGTCGACTTTTGTCGACGGCCGTCCCTTGAAAGTTGCATCCTTGGATGGAGCATCACTATATTTGTTCTTGGGAAGAATTCGAGTACAATTTGTAGAACACTTGAGAGAGTTAACTTAATTGTCCATCTTCCGTTGAGACTCGACTCATTAAACCGAAATTGGTCCGCGCCACAAACACTCCCGTGCTTGACGTGCGGGCATATGTATTAGTGATTGTAGTAGCGTTAAATCTTATTTGTTCTTGCTTACATTGCTTACCAGGCGAGAAGGAGGAGCACATCGACCACAGGGAGGACACGGATGAAAACGATGATACGGACGTGGAGGAGCGCGAAGGGGATCAGGCTGAAGCAAACCGCACATGCGTGGATGAACAACTCGGACCTGACCTGGAGTTTGCAGGAAGGCTCTTGCCCAGCGAAAGGGAAAGATTCGTTAATCACCTTGCTCACGCGGACACATCCCCGGAATTTGCTTCCATGGCGAAGAGCCTCAACGAGCACCCTCCGGAAGTTGGAGACCTGGTGCACATTTACCACGACGACGCACTACCGCCATATCCCTTGTATTTTGGAAAATTGACAAAATACCCAAACGCTCTTATGGCGGTACCCTTGGGGATCGTGACGCAACCCTCACGGCCGTTCGAGGAACAATATGATAACGAGTGCGACCGTCCGGCGCACGATCCGGCCATAAACTGCGTTGCTGTGCGTCGTCTCCAGGATGGCGATCTGGGCCGGAACAGCTTATTGTTCGAAGACATTCGCGTTATACCTATAGGCCTGGTTCCAAAGCGGTGTGGTGATGTCATCAACGAATGGCCAACCCCCAGCGGGTCGCGGACGATGCCCACGGGGCTACGGAAGATGACTTTCGGGGTTCCTTTCGCCGACTCCGCAGTCTTCCTGGAATACGGCGAGGGCAACTTGTTTCTCACCGCCAAAAGCGCCCCTGGACAAAGCGTTCGACAGAACAACAGAATTCCTGCAGACGACTTTGCAAAATCGGTTTGGAGCTTTGAAGCAGGCATGCTCTTCCGCTTGGACGACGCTCTCCTCAAGCTGAATTTTAGTGACAAGGGCATGGCCTTCGCGAAGGAAGCAAACCCCAAGGACGGAAGCGGTAATCTAATGCTCTTGGCACTGCGAACCTTCAAGTATGACTTAGCGACAGGAGAACAGTGCTCGTATCTTGCAGACGACAACGCGCTAGCCGTGGTCATGGCGTACGTCACCACGGTCAGTGACGTACGGGCATACGCCCTGTGCAGGCAGAAGGGTTTGGAAATCGCAGGGCCTGATGGCCCCATCGTTTACGAGATCCCTTTCCGAAAACTGTCTTTTCCGGGGGACTATCAGTTTTTGGGGGGACACCCGGATCGGGACATTTATCCAAAGGAGATGGTGCACGACGTACTGAAGCGACTGGTGGAGAGTAAGACTTGTGGAGCGCCCGCATCTTTGGACCTCGCCTTAAACCAAGGATCTCCGTTGCCTCCCTTCGGCGGTAAAACGCCTATTCAGGACATCCTGAGGTTCAACCCTGAGGTGAGCGCCCTATGTTCTCGTAGTTTCGCTACTTAAAACAAACCCGAAAGTCAAACGTCAAACGTCAAACGTCATCGTCAAACCCTAAGTAATACCCCAAAACCCTAAGAAAACCGTGGGCAAACGGTAACATACGCTCACATACGTTACCATACGCTCACATACGTTACCATACGTTACCAAACCCTATTGAAACCCTATTGAAACCTTACCGAAGCGTTGCTAAAAAAGTGCTGAACATGGCTATTCGGTGCTAAATTGTGCAGCCAAACTATCCTGCGAAGACAACGGCATCGGTGACGCCTACTCCGCCGAGGAAGAACACTGTGCAACCTAAAGCGATGAATAAGGAGAAGGATGCCAAGGATGCTAGCGACCTGGAGGAGCCCGAGAAGGATGGAGTGGATCCGGAGGAATTGGCAAAGTGGGATCATTCTTGGCGACTCACGGCTGACTCTGTGGCCCCGACGGCGGCAGAGACGGCACAACACTGTGCGGATTTAAGGGCATCTAAGTATTGGCAGCCTACGCCGGGAGGGCCTGTGCAACTTAAACCTAATCTTTCTCCCGGCAAAGCTGCACTTCCACCAGGGACAAGTCCACTTCCTCGACAGCCGCGCTCCAAGCGCAAAGCTCCAACCAGCACCGTGCCGAGCGAAGAAAACAACCCCGACGAAGGCCTTACTGAGCCCACGAGTGAGACATCCGCGCGCGCGCCTACCGTGGGGAATGCAAACAGCGTCGAATCCGTCACCATCCGCAACCTGCAGGCCTCGGTAGATCGGCTCCAGAAATACGCGACCGCTACAATTCCCGAACTTGCTGCCGCACGTACAAAGGCTGAGGAGGCACGTAAACAGGCTGAGGAGGCACGTAAACAGGCTGAAGAGGGAGCATCGAGGCTGAATGCCTTGGAAGCCCAAATGTCGAGGGTATTTCCGCCTGCAGCAAACAAGGGAAGGGGAAAGGGAAAATCTGGGGCGAACGTGCTTCTGGAGACAAGAGTGTCCGACCTTGAGAAGGCAGGTGCGATCAACACTAACACGGCGAAGTCAAAGGCGAAGGAGGTTACTAGCATCGCGAGTGCACTGAGCAAGGCAACGACGGAGATCGCTAAGTTGAAGAACCAGCTTGAGGCATCCGTGGCCGCACCTGCCGCGGAACATGTCCAAGACGTCGCACTGCAGGAGGCTGTAGACTCCAACACCACAAGAATCGCCGTTACGGAAGCTGCGATACAGACCCTTGCCTCGTTCAAAACGCAACTAGTGGACCTCCAGCAGAAGGTTTCCACGATTGAAGTGAGCATGTCGCCGGCAGCCCCCGAGAGCAACTCGCACCGACCAACAGCGCCCAAGAGGCAAAGGACCAAGAGAGTGGAGACAAAAGGGTCGGCACGTGGGGACGCTGAAACCTCTGGAGAAAGTACTCCAGCGGCGACTCCTCGCAAAAAGTCAAGAAGCAAGAAGTCAACTCGCCATAGATCTCGCACGAGGTCTCGCACGAGGTCTCGCTCGAGGTCTTCTGCTCGCGGGAGGTCTACCGAAACGTCGCCTCGCAAGACTACCCCGAGTAAAAGGTATGATGTATGTATGACGTGCGTGTGAGTCGTAGGTTTGTGGCTTTTATTTCGATAATCATGCGTCCGTACGCTGTGGTATAATGCTGTATTGCATCGCATCCATGGTGGAGGTCCATCTTAACCATATGTATTGATGGTGTGTCTGTGTGTATATCGTGTATATTGGGCACAGGCGGGGATCAAGGCAGGGCGGGTTCCCGCTCCCCACCGCGCTAACGCCTGTTTCACACGGCACCGCCGCTCTTTCCAACAACGAGTTGGAAGCTTTGGTGCAAGCTCGAATGGACCAGCGCGATTTGTCCATTTACCGCAACCAATTGATGAACAGTTCGACGCGTCAACAGCAACCTCAGTCGAACCATCCTCCTTCGCAATATCCGCAGTATATGCCTCCCAACTCAAATTTTGCGCCTGGCGGGGGTGACGACGCTCAGCACCAAGGGCACAATGACACTGGTGGTTTTGTCAGCCATTATCCTGCATACCCGCTCGGAGGGCGCCAAACCGAGTTCAGCACACAACACGACCGCGCATCGACGAACGCGCAGCTGCAGCAGCAGCTGCAGCAGCAGCAGCAGCTGCAG
>Ga0222709_1000284_pt1 | contig 14239 bp, 4 predicted proteins | sample AntAcemetage1692_FD_179822 | JGI IMG/M metagenome (GOLD analysis project Ga0222709, IMG submission 179822) | Saline water microbial communities from Ace Lake, Antarctica - #1692 | ecosystem: Environmental > Aquatic > Non-marine Saline and Alkaline > Saline | place: Antarctica: Ace Lake...
AATAATATTTTTTACTGAAATACTTTTCCCAATAAAACTTAATATAAGCCAGTAACAATTAGACTCAAAACTGATACGTTGATAGTAACTTTGCATTTTGGATAACCATCCAAAGATTATTTGGGTGTCGTACTCATAATCACCCAACAGATTAATAAAAATACTAAGAGAATTGGAAGTCGGTGTAGGCCCTAATTCCTGGTATCAATCAACAAATCCTCAATACCAATAAACTCTTGACCCACTCTTTGTGGTTTTTTTGACCGAAACGACATCCTGTATAAATGCTGTCATAGTGACTTTTTACTTATATGGCTTTATCATTTTAAAGCCTATAATTTTATTCTTTAATAAACTTCCTACTAGAAAGATTATGCCCATTTCCTATTAAATGAAGGACATAAACCCCCATATCTAAGTCAGAAACATCTATTGTCACTGCAGAATCTTCTGGTCTTGCTCGGAATGACTTCTCGACAACGCCATTCATAGACACCACTCTAAATTCAAAATCATAAATTCCATCCAAATTGGTAAAGATTACATTAAGGTATTCTAAAGTTGGATTCGGGCCGATTATATACTCCAACAGGACATTCGGGGTGTCTTTTGCCTGGTTATCAACTACCTTTAAAATTACTGCTTCAGAGAAATAAGATTGGCTATTGGTATCAGTGATTCTCGCTACAAGCTCATGGTTTCCTTCAGGGATATTTTTCCAGTCAATTCCTGAAAAATCTTGAGTTAGTTCGGCAACTAACTCGTTCCCATTGAAAAGTTCAACTTTTTCAATTGTGGCATCATTACTTTTTATTTCAAATTCAATATGAACCTCACTCATTGCCTCAAAGTCAGACTTTTCACTTGGTAATCGAATTCTGATTTCAGGACCAACTAATGTTCTGAAATGTTTAGTAAGACTAATGTCTTTCTTCGGCATATCAAGCTCGAAAAGGGTTTGATTTCCAACTTCAACACCATCTAAACTCCAATGGTCAAATACCATATTTTCTTCATTTTCTGCCAAGAATATTATTTTTTCGCCTACTTCGGCTTTAGTTAAATCGGAAGTAGTGGTAATCTTCCCTATTGTTTCTTCCTTACTAGTTGACATTGTAATTCTATAGGTCTCATTACCCTTAAAATCGGGATAGGTGATTTTGGTTGTTATCAGCCTTGCAATCTCATCCTTTGAAAGTTGTCTGTTCCAGATTCCCACGTTGTCCAGAATCCCTTCAAACCTTCTGTTGTTTGCGGCATTGTTTATAAGTGAAGCTGAACCAATCGTTAATTCTTGGTCAGATTCAGTTATGGATCCTGAAAACTGGGGGGATTTTTCAGGCTCAGTCGTATCCATAAACAAACTGTAGCCCTCACCCGATTTGTAGGTGGCAATTACCCTAACCCATGTCCCCAAAGGAACTGTCTGGGTAGATACCCAATCCTGCAGTCCAGAACTATTTGTACGGATTCTTATTTTGTTATCACTTGTAATCGCCATGGAATAGGTCTGGTTCCCTGTCCAAGCAGCTGAAAATGTCTTACCTAGTATGATACTGCTACCCGCCTGACCATTTCCCTGTCGGAAAATATCGGCCATCAAAGTGAATTCAGTTGATAGGTTCAGACTATTACTATGCGAAACTCTTGAAATGGAGGATCTTCCGTCATACTTGTTCCCGTTTTGATTGTACCCGTTGACTTGGCTGATTTGTGTGCTTGTTCCATTGTTTTGGCCATGAGAGTCTTTGAGAATACCCGACAAATTGGCATTCATCTCGTAAAACGCAACCAAACCTTCTAGTAAGGATGTTCTTGAAGCCACATTTGGCTTTGCAACGACATTGATGGAGACGAGAGCTGACTCGGCAAATGATCCGTCGCCATTGAAAACTTTTGCCTTGATGCTGTACTGGCCCACTGGAACACTCTTCCAGGTATAATTTAAAGTAATGGCATCCAGCGTGCTTATCAGTGTTGTGCCATTGAAAAGCTCAACTTTTTGGATTTTGGCCCCATTATCATCTGATTCAATTTTAATTTCAATATCGCTCAATTCTTCAAACTGAGAATTTTGTACCGGAGAAACTATTCGAATCGCAGCTGTCTGCCGTACATCCGCAAAATCGGGATAGGTGATTTTGGTTGTTATCAGCCTTGCAATCTCATCTTTTGAAAGTTGTCTGCTCCACATGCCAACATTGTCCAGGATCCCTTCAAATCTTCTGTTGTTTGCGGCATTGTTTGTAAGTGAAGCTGAACCTATCGTCAATTCTTGGTCAGATTTAGCTATAGTACCAGAAAACTGGGGGGATTTTTCAGGCTCAGTCGTATCCATAAACAAACGGTATCCTTCGCCTGATTTATAGGTGGCAATTACCCTTATCCATTTGCCCAAAGGAACTGTCTGGGCAGATACCCAATCTTTCAGATCCGGACTATTTGTACGGATTCTTATTTTGTTATCACTTGTAATCGCCATGGAATAGGTCTGATTCCCTGTCCAAGTAGCTGAAAATGTCTTACCTAGTATAATACTGCTACTCGCCTGACCATTTCCCTGTCGGAAAATATCGGCCATGAAGGTGAATTCAGTTGACAGGTCCAGACTGCTGCTGTGCGGAACTCTTGAAACGGAGGATATTCCGTCATACCTGTTCGCGTTTTGATTGTAGCCGTTGACCTGGCTGATTTGTGTGCTTGTTCCATTGTTTTGGCCATGAGAGTCTTTGAGAATACCCGATAAATTGGCATTCATCTCGTAAAATGCAACCAATCCTTCCAGTAAGGATGCTCTTGAAGCTAGATCTGGAGTCACCTCAGACACTTTCTCAAAATTTGCCTTAATACTTATATTTTTTGAAGGTACTATCAACGTATAAGTAAGGTCTTTGCTTACCATCTTGCCATCAACTGTCCAATTTACAAACTTGAATCCACGATTTGGTTCTGCAGTTAAGGTTACTTTTTCTCCAAGAGCAAAATCACCCTCATCATTTTTAAATTCAAAACTACTTAGTTTAGAAAGATTTTCACTCTTGGATATCAGATGGACTTTATCAAAGTCGTCAAACCCATTTAGAAATCCCAATAGGCTTAATGAATGATCGACAATCAATAGTCTTGCATGGAGGGCAGGTTTCTCCAGAACGCTATAATTTGATTTTTCTTTAGAGCTTTCTACGGCATCAAGTCTATTAGGAAGTCTTAGCGAAGAATTTATATCACCCCTATTATAATCAGAGTTCAAAAATGGATGGCTAAAACAATAATTTTGGGTGATTATCGATAAAAAAAGATTTAACGTTAATCCGAAAAAGAATATTTTTTTCATGAATAAACTTAGTTTGGATCTAATATTTTAGACCCTATTGGGTGGTGGAAATAGAAATTTTAAATTCAAAAAGATAAGAAGCGAAACTAGGGTGTAATGCAGATTTTAATAAAATTAAATCAGCGATAGTTAGGTTTCAGTCCATTTACCAAAATAAAATTGGATCTTTTTTTTCGAAAATATTCAATCACCATGCCATGAAATCATCCAGCTCAAAACATTGAAAAAAGAATTTCATGCTACTAGGTAGCATTTATATTTCTGAATTTGTTTGATATATGAATTTCAGATTTTAACCAAATGTGATTATCCGCAATTATGCCAGCAACCTAATTTCCTTTGCTCAACTGGTAGGAAAACCCGCCACAGCGGGGCAGAAAGATGACGTTCCGAAAGCCATTACAAGAAATACCAGTGTTTACCATATGTTGAACTGATTTTTAATCTTTACTAATACAATTGCAGATATACATATTAACTAAATTATAAATATCTCTGTTATCAAATCCCCGCAATCGATTGCGATGCTTTAATCATTGGTTTCTGACTGAAATTCATTTTTAATTAATCCGATCAAGGATTCTAGATCAATCTTGAAGCAATTTTCCGGTATTGATTTTTGAAGAAAGTAGTTGGAGAATCAAAAGTTGAATAGGTCTTATATTCTAATCCAAAAAGTTATCCCTTGTCCCCACAAAATATCTACCCACTTTGTAGACTTCATCCACAATCACACACACAGCAAATATTATTCTTATTGTATCAGTTGCCGTTCTATTGACTTTATATTTCAAGTTTGAACATTATCTTTAATTAATTCATGGGATATTGATGGTAAGCTAAAGTCATTCTATTCCTGACCGCTCAAATAATATCACCAATCCTATTTTTATTGAAAAAATCTTAAGTCCCGATAGGACATTAGAATTAATTTCTTCATTAATCAATATATCTTTTGAGTAGAAATAAGCTGATTTGAAGTTAGTAAATTTTCCTCATAGACGAAGATTTATCACAAGCAGATGGAGTTTTGATACAAGCACTGTCCTCCAGAAAATATTGATCCAGGGGAATTTAACAACACAGCAGTACCATTCCGGTTGGAGATATCAAAACAGTTACAAAGGGATTTCAAATCCTGTACAAGAGAATTCGATTTTACTGATACATTTGATATGTGGTACATGCCCTTTGATAGACATCTGCAACACTCCTTGCATCTGACTTCACTTAATTTCTAAAAATAACTCCTATTTTATTTAGTAGATCTCTTTTATTTTTTAAGCGAACACTAACTAATTTTATTGTGTCTACTTTACTATGTGACAAAGGACATTTATCGAATACTCACATGATGTTGAAATATTTAAATTATTTTTAACCTCAGCCAAGATAGATATTACTGTAGTATTATTGTACGCAATTACATCAGTAACTACATTTTCTTTGTTTGACTCGCGAGGCAGACGCACCACAGCGGAGCAGGCCGATAAGGTTCCGATAGGCATCGGAAGAAGTACCGGTAATGCTGGTGTTTACCATATATTAAAGTGCTTTTTGACTTTAACTGGTGCAATTGCGGGTATACAGATAATATAGTTTATTTCAATAGTAATGGCCTGGAACTGGTAATAACATTTCCAAATGTATCAACAGCATGCACATAAACCCTATAAGTTGATTTCTCGCTGGGAGCTTCTATTTCTACGATTTGGTAATCATTGATAGTACTTATAATCTTTGTGGACGTATTCCATTTTTTGTCATCAATCACTTCCCACTCATAGGAAAGTTTTCCATTATAGCTGTTGGTGATCGCTGCAGTCAGCCAGATCTTATCGCCTGTACCAATTGGATACCAATGGCCTACGATACTCAATTCCGGAAAGTCCTCCAATTCCTCCCCTGCCCAAGCAGCTTGCAAGTAATGGTAAGCAGGTTTCAATCGGCCCTTGTAATCCGTCAAGCCAAACCATGTTGCAGTGCCTTCATACCTGTCACGCCAACTGAATGCAAACCCACCTAAGTTGAAGCCTTTGTTTGCTTTTATATAATCTATCCATTGCTTTTTAATCCACACTGCTTTGCTCACATCCGATAATTCAATGAGTAAGGTATCATTCCAATAATCTCCAAATTGCGGACTCCAATAGCCTTTTGGACCAAATTCCGTCACGGCATAAGGTCTCAACGTATCAAATTCAGATACGACTTCTTTTATTACCTCGATACTTTCTTTGTAATAGGAATTAATTCCGATCACGTCCAGGGATGGGGCATTAGTAGCCATCTCATATAGTGTACTGGCCATTTGGTAATATTCATGTTCTTCGGTAGAAAAAACCGGCCTTGAGGGATCAATTTCATGAATCTTTTGAGCCAGGCCTTCCAAGAATATCAGGTAAGCTCTTCTGGTGAGTGTCAGATAAGGCTTTTCAAAACTTTTCTTCATCAATCCCCATGTTTCATTTCCTATGTTCCAAGCTAAGATACTTTCTTCATCTTTGTATTTTCTGACATAGTACAACACCTTATTTTCATAGGCCTTCACGGCTTGTTTGTCTTTGTAGTAATCGATGGTGGGATCAAACCAAAATCCATACATTACTTTGAGCCCATACTGCTCTGCTACTTTTAGGATATTTCGATCATAAATACTGGGTTCATATCTTCTAATAGTATTGGCACCCATTTCCTTTATTTGTTTAAAATCATGTTGCAGTTGTTTTCTGGATAATGGGAAATAGCCCTCCCTCCACTCATCTCCCGAACTGTAACAGACACCCTGCATATAGAATTTTTTTCCATCCACTTCCATTGAAAAACCACCATATGAACCCTTAATTATGTTATTAATTTGCTTTTTCTTTTTATCAACCAACTCAGGAAAGGCTTCTAATTCAGGGTTAGGGAATACTTCTAAATACTGCGGTGGAGTAGATTTATCCCTAAACCAATCCATCAATCCTGCCTTTTGTGCATTGAGGCCTTTCTGTTGCTTTATCTTTTGGGTATCGGATTGAACGATGGCTGACTTAATTTCAGGGTAGTTGGATTTTATTTTTCTCAGCGAATTCATAGTCCATTCTCCCTCTACCTCAACATTAGAAGCTGAACCCAACGCTGTCAGCATGATGGGAAGACCGATACCCAATTCCTGAATTTTTTCTTGAAACGGTTGGTATAAGGAAGTGAAATCCTCTTCACCCTTTCCCTGATCCATGGAATCATCCGGAACGCATCTGATTCCAATCCAATCCACATACCGACTTTCCGGATATTGCTTCCCACTTGGAAAATAGGCCTCTATACCCGTAGCTTTTGATGGGTTCCAAACCCAGGTGATATTCTGTACACCAAGAATTTCGAATCGGTCATGTACATACCTCCAAGCTTTGATAAATTCTTCAGGAGTGTTACCACCAGTCTCAGACCAAGCAATTGCCGGATTATCCATTTCCGGGGCAAAATTCAAGAAAACAGGGAAACCCAAATTCCTTAATGCAATGGCGGTTTGGTCTATATAATTATCAAAATAGCCTTCTTGGATGTAGTAAAAAACCTTTTGATTTTGACTCAGCTCTGGATGATTTCTGAATTCTTCAAACGCAGCTGTTGTAGGCTCCCAGCTGATCATAGGCAATGCGCCTTGCTGGATAATTTTTTCCCAATAGTTTATTGGTAAATCTTTGGGGCTCCAAGCTAATCTGGTCGCCATTACAGACCAATTTTGACCTCTTGTTATACCTTTTACATTTACCAAAGCCAGATTGCTAACTTGCCCATCCGAAGGCAAGTTAATTCCAAGGTAAAATCCACCAAATTCCTTATTCAGGGCCAAAAGTTCCCGTTCATCTTTAGAATTAAATTTGAAAGGAAATAGGGAAATTGATCCAATAATCAAAAGCACTATAATCACTGGTGCTGCAACTTTACTGAATTTATAGTAAGAGATCTGATAAGAAACTATGTATTTGGAGGATTTCCAACGTTTCCATAAGTTTCTAATGGCAAGCACCAAGCGGGTCTGTCCTATTGCAAATGCCAGAAAAAAGATTATTGCATTTGAAATGGCAAAGCAGGCCATCAGGAAGCTATAAGGTTGCCAGTCTTGGTTCAAACCATATAAGGCTGCTCCAAGGGAAATAATTGCCACGACCAAGTTTGGTAATCCCAACAGTACTTCGTTTTTGGAAGTATATTCTTTGGGTGTTGGAATGTAAGGCACTTTAATATTGAGTAGGGTGTATATAAATCCCACTATATAAACCCACCATGTTCCCACTCGCAACAAACCTCCGAAAACATGGATTCCATGCTCATGGGAGTCATGCAACCAATTTTGGGCATATAGTCTCAAAATAAGTCCAAAAACAAGAAATGGCATTAAGTACGCGAAAAAGATCAGCGGATCCAAAAGCCAGGGGTATTCACCGGTAATCAGGGAGTAAATTGGAACAGCAATGTCAATGAGCGCAATCAGCCCAAATAAATAATATATAGGCATAAGTCCATAATGGATATTCTGTCGCCAAGAAAAATTCTTGAAAAGCCTTGGGAACAAGTTGATCCAAAGGTCAAAGGTTCCTCTACTCCACTTGAGCTGTTGTGAATAATAGGCAGAAATGCTGCTTGGTACCAAACCCCTTGACAAAATTTTGGGAACATAAACTGATTCCCATCCTTTGGCATGGAGCAACATGGAGGTGTGCATGTCTTCAGTTAAACCGGGAGCATGCCCTCCGATTGAGTCCAAAGCCGTTCTTCTAAACGTACAATTAGCGCCAATAGCCTGTGCCGTACCAAAATTATCCATCGCTTCCATATATGGACCATAAAACATATAGGTCTGTTCAGCAGCAGCTCTTGCAACAAAAGTCTCAGATTGATTGTAATATGCCTGTATCACTTGTACATACCCAACCTTTGGATCATCAAAAGGATCCAATACGTGGTCTAAAAAATCGGGATTGGGTATGTGGTCAGGATCAAGGATGACACAGAATTCACTGGTAGATTGAGCCAAGGCGTTGTTGATATTCCCCGCTTTTGCATTTTCATGCGTAGACCTAGTCACGTGAATCACACCAAGACCCGCACATAGTCTTTTAAGAGCAGGATCATTTCCTTCATCACAAAGGTAATTTTTGTGTGGATAGGTAATAGCTACCATAGCTTTGAGTGTTTCTTCAAACATCTCGTAGGGCTCACCAGGACATGCTGTGGTAAATATGTCCACAGATTTACATCCTATTTCATCTTTGAGTTGCTTCTCCAATTTGCGAGGTTTGAGTCCGGCGTAATGGTACCATTCAAAAAGTGCTTTAAGAATCTTAAATCCCAAGGCGGTAGTCAGTAAAACAAATAGAACAGGATGACCTATCCCAACTTCTTTGATAAATCCATACAAAAATACGGACAGCGTAAACAAAGCGACAACAACTAGTATCTTGATGAAATTCCTTTTTTTGTGCATGGAAATACTGGGTGAAAATTGCAAATCCGGTCGTCAAATTTTAAAACAGTGGGATTAATTATCTTAGGATTTTTGACATGTAATAAGTGCCTAAATAATTTAAGTTCAAAGAATAATACTTGAGTATTTGCTATTTTTTTTTGAAATTTTGCTGATTGTTAGCTTGATGAGATATTGCACAATTATTCGTATATTTTTTGCTTTATAGATAGGAAAACGGAAGATCGGAAAGTAGAATGATTCATTTGACCGCGATTATATTTTCTTTTCATTGTCTATTCACTACAAAGCAGATAATCATACTCATTATCAAATATTTCTAAGTTCCCTTGAGAATGGCTAAAATAAATTCTTCTTTATTTATGAAACACAAAAATGTTTGGAAAATCTAAAATGGTAAAAAACAAATTTTTACTCCTTTTTCTAATAATCCTATTTTGTAGGTGTAATTCTACTGTTCCTCCCAAAGAAGGTCAACGCACGGTAGAAGTGGTCTATCGAGATGGTAAATCGCAATTGCTAAGGCATGGAAAACCTTATGCGATCAAGGGAGGAAGTGGTTTTGAGCAGATGGAGAAATTAGCCAGCTATGGCGGCAATTCCATTCGAACTTGGAACACTGAGGATGCCTCTACGATCTTGGATGAGGCAGCAGCAAATGGCCTGACTGTGACTTTGGGGCTTGAGGTAGGTAAACAATGGTGGGGCGAGGATTTCAATTATTGGAATTTGAAAGCAGTTGATGAAAAAATCGAGGAATTGCGAATGATAGTAAGAAAGTATAAAGATCATCCTGCACTGTTAATGTGGGGAATTGGTAACGAAGTTCATCTGTTTGGCGGCAATAAGTATATTGTTTACTACACCATAAATAATATAGCTAAAATGATCCATGAAGAAGATCCAAATCACCCAACAATGACAGCTTTTCTTCTTGCTGATAAACCAAGCAGATTCTTTTCTCCAGAACTTTTCATGAATGAGGTTGATATAATGGGGTTCAATGCATTTGATAGACTGCCAAATAGGTACGATAAAATATACGGAAGAACTGGTTGGAATAAAGCATATATTCTTTCAGAGTGGGGACCAACAGGTCATTGGGAAATAACAAATACCGAATGGGGAGCAGCAAAAGAGTTGAATTCCTCTGAAAAAGCTAAATTGGTGGAGGACTATTTCAATATTATTAAAACCGATAGTATTTTGTATCTAGGCAGTTACGCTTTTTATTGGGGTCACAAATATGAAATTACACATACTTGGTTCAGTCTATTTTCCGAGGAAGGTTACGAGACTGAGGCGGTTAACGTGCTTAAAGCCGGATGGTCAGGCAAACCCGTTTCCAATCATGCGCCTGTCATAGAAAAACTCGATATAGAAACCACATCCTACCGAGACAATTTCTACCTTACTGCTGATTCTGTTTATCAGGCAGCTATTTATGCCCTTGATCCTGATGAAGATAGTTTGATGTACAAATGGGAACTGAGACATGAGGAAGCGGATTTCTATGACAGTAGAAAATTTAGGAATAACCTAACTTACTTGTTACTCACATCCGAGGACAATCGCATCCAATTTAAAGCACCGAAAGAGATCGGAGGATACAGATTATTTGCTTTTGTTTATGATGGCCAAAACCACGTGGCGACCCACAATATTCCGTTTTATGTAGTACTGAAATAAGCTAGATTAAAAAATTTGGTTCTACCCTTAAGTTAGTAGAACATATAAATAAAGTGACTTAATATAGCAAACTCGCGTTTTTCTGTAACCGTTTATTGGCTGATTTACTGCGATTTAGAAGAATAAACAAAATTGAAACAGTACCTGACTTCTGATTTACGCATTAAATTCGTGGTGAAACTAAAAAATTTTAAAAGTTTAGTAAAGATTTAACCAAAAGGCACCACGCAGGGCCTACTCAATAATTAATGCGATAGAGCAGTTGAAAATTTAGTTGCTTATCGAAATCCATATATACTTTTATGTCTGATTGATTTGAATTTAAGTTCAAAACAATATTGCGTGTAAATTATTTCTGAAATACCCTGATGTAGTCAATAACCATTTCTTGTGGGAAACTTGTCTTGCTATCTGGATCACCTGGGAATTGTCCTCCAACTGCAACATTAAGTATGAGATGGAAAGGTTTATCATAAGTTCCATTCATTGATGCATCTATTTTTTGTTCTAAATAAACTTTGTCGTTTAGAAGCCATTGAATTTTGGAAGGTTCCCATATAATTGAAAATACATGAAATTGGTCATTGAATATGCCCCTACTCAAGGATTTATTATTAAAAAAAAACTTTGGGTTAGACCTTTGACCCCAAGTTAATCCTCCTCTAATAGTGTTATTTCTCTTATCGGTTTCTCCGCCTCTCATTTCCATAAGGAATATTTGACCTGCATTTGGCCAGCCCACCTCACCAATGTTATCGCCCAGTAACCAAATTGCTGGCCATAATCCCTGCCCTTTAGGCAATTTTGCCCTGACATCAATTCTTCCATAGGTAAATGAGAGTGAGTCGAAAGTAGTAATTCTGCCTGAGGTGTACAGATTAGTCCCTACCGTTTCTTTTTTTGCGGTGATAACCAAATTTCCATCTCGTAAGGTCACATTATTAGCTTGATATAATTGCAATTCGCCGGTTCCAAAGCTACAATTATCAGGACAACCATTTCCATTGAAATAACTCCATGTATCTCCAAGTAAAAGTCCATTGAATTCTTCTGTAAAGACAGGGCTATATCCCAAATATGTTGTTGGACTCGTGCAAGGGTCACATTCTGCTTCTTTCACAAAATTTTCTGAGCATGAATTCATAGTGAGCAGAATGAATAGGAAGATCAAGATCGTAGTGTACTTGCTCATTATCCTATGGATATAATTGGAGACATTTATAAGTTTATTTTTTTTTGATTTCATATCAATATGAGTTTTTGATTTTCTCTTACTTTTACTAAAATGGATTGAATTAATATATGAGTTAATTTAAATTAGTAGTAATTTATTAAAATAAAATCTTGAATTTTTTTCTGTTTGATAAAATATCTGTTTTAAATTAATTCGAAACACTTTTAACAATCTATTTTTAGTTAAAAAAAGTAAGGCTGTTGTACAGATCCCTTGAACTTTAGTGAGTAATATTTGATTAATTTTAAACTAATATTTTAGAACATATTTCCTGCCCCTAAACTATTCGAGTCAATAAATTAAGTTTACGAAATGTAGCTTAAATACGGAAGATCTTTGATGATTGGATCAGTTAATTTAAGTGATTGACTCTAAACACTTAACGGAGAATCTTTTTGTGTTTGATTTTTAAAAGATTTAGACCATATAATTATGATTTTCAGCATTTTGTGGAATTGTAAGCTTCTTTTTATCCGATATGTTTTCTTGTCAAATTAATGTTGATGTGTTTGTACCTAATATACTAGTAGCCAAAATTAAGTTTCATACATCTTCAGTTCGCTCTGTGTCCTCATAAAATATCTCTTGAACGAAAAACAAAAGTATGGAATTAAGACATTTTCTCCTCCCCTATTCAGATAAACCTAACTATTTAGCAGCATGAAATTGAGACTATTTATTACAGGGTTGACTAAAGATAGAACAGTCTACACACGTAATTTCCGAATCTTTGAAAGCTATTTCAAACTATATGTTTAAAAAAATTAGTTTTTTTGGAACCAGGATTTCTCACACAATCAGTGTTTCACCAAATTTTAACTTCTTTTCAATCATTTATGCAGTTAGGAACACTATAGGAAATATCTCGATGAAGCTAGAATACGATCAGTTTCTGTCTAATCATTTATCGCCTTTTAGACTTTTTGAATTAGACTTAGTTTAATAATCATCTTGAATTCTCAAAGTTGTATAATTGGTTTGAAAAGCACTTTCCTCTTCTCCTTTTTGAGAAGTAATATCCACTTAAAGCCTATCAATTATCCAAGTTGATAACTTCTATCCAATCTTACCACCTAATTTTTCGGCCATAATTAGTCGATTCATTTCAAATCATTACAAGATTAAATAAAATCAAAAAAGAGCTTCCCCTTGAGAGGAAGCTCTTTATTTCATTTCTTGATCTTTTAAACTATTGAACTGCTATCCAGTGAATCTTATTTAATGTTCAAAAACCGATTGAGATTGTAATTCTGATTTAAGTTAAGGAGCCCAACTAATATTGGATACCTCATCTATTTTTTAATAAACCTCTTACTGGAAATATTATTACCGTTTGCTATTACTTGTAAAATATAAACTCCATTGATCAAATCAGACACGTCAACAGTTACGGTTGAATCTTCTGGCCTTGCTTGAAAGGTTTTTTTGACAGTTCCATTCATGGACACCACTCTCAATTCAAAATCATAAATTCCATCTAAGTTTGTAAAGATTACATTGAGGTAATCTGTAGTTGGATTTGGACCGATTACATAATCTAATCGAACACTCGAGATATCTTCACTGATATTTACAGCGACCGGTTCTGAAAAATAAGAAATACCGCCCTTCACCAGAATTGATGCTGATTCTGATATTTTAAATCTACTTGTATCTTCTCCAATTGCTTTTACCACGATATTGTGTTGACCCACACCGGCAGTTTGCCAAGTGAATCCAAATGGGCTAGTGATGGAAGAGCCAATTAGTTGACTTCCAACGTAATATTCCACTTTCTTGACTGATTCGTCTGAACCTTGGAACATGACCATTAATTCAATAGTTGTACCTGCATCGAATTCTTGATTGTTGACGGGTGTAACTATAATTACTTCCGGTATGGCAACTTCGATTAGAATTGCATTCGATTCTTTCTCGTCTATATTGATAGTGACTCCAGCAGAAACAGTCACCGTTCCTTTATCATCGGTTGCCTTTGCAGTCAGAGAAGAGATTCCCAGAGGGGCAGTTGTCCAGGCAAAGCTGTAAGGGGAAGTCGTGTCTGTTCCCAACAAGGTGCTTCCGTTAAAGAATTCCACTTTGGAGATTGTTCCGTCAGCGTCAGCAGCGTTTGCAGTGATGTTGATGTTGTCACCCTGGGTAAACTGGGCGTCTGCCGCCGGACCGGTGAGGCTGACACTCGGAGCCACATTTGGCTTTGCAATCACATTGATGGCGACGGGAGCCGACTCGGCAAATGATCCATCGCCATTGAAAACTTTTGCCTTGATGCTGTACTGGCCCACTGGAACACTCTTCCAGGTATAATTGAAAGTAATGGCATCCAGCGTGCTTATCAGTGTTGTGCCATTGAAAAGCTCAACTTTTTGGATTTTGGCCCCATTGTCATCTGATTCAATTTTAATTTCAATATCGCTCAATTCTTCAAACTGAGAATTTTGTACCGGAGAAACTATTCGAATCGCAGCTGTCTGCTGTACATCCGCAAAATCGGGATAGGTGATTT
>Ga0222709_1000287_pt1 | contig 14101 bp, 11 predicted proteins | sample AntAcemetage1692_FD_179822 | JGI IMG/M metagenome (GOLD analysis project Ga0222709, IMG submission 179822) | Saline water microbial communities from Ace Lake, Antarctica - #1692 | ecosystem: Environmental > Aquatic > Non-marine Saline and Alkaline > Saline | place: Antarctica: Ace Lake...
CCAGGATCAAACTCTCCATTGTAAGTTACTATATACACTATGTTGACTTGGCACCCCGAAAGGCCCAAACCTTCTCCTATCTCTCTCAGGTTACTATTTTTTTGCCTTACATCATTTCAAAGAACTTTTTCCTTACTTTAAAGGATTAGTGAGGAACTTTTTCCTCAATTGCGAGTGCAAATATCGCTATTTTATTTTAGTATCAAACACATTAACTAAAAAAAATAAAATCTTTCTCTAACACCCAATTTTCTATTTCTATTTCCCCTAGACCTTTGTCTGATTGGGTTTGCAAACTTAGCTGACTTAACCAAAATACACAAATTAATGGAGTCGAAAATCTCTCAAATCGCAAAGAAATATTCTAGCTGTTTAAAAATCAGCTGCTTTGTTTTTTAAAGAGGGGCACGGTACTACATGGCTCACCATACATTATGCTTTTAGCTTTACCCTGTATTTGGGATATGATCCTACCATAAGCAAATAGTGGAACCGGGTAGTCACTACAGCCCTTTACTACTACAGGCTTTCCGTTATAGTCCTCTGGATCTAGTTGGCCCACTAACTGATCCGCAATCATAATCTCTAATTCACTCAAACTTCCGATTGCATATCCTTTAGAGATTGGCGTCAGATAGGTGGCTACAAGCATAAAAGCCCAATTGGGAACAATGGCATCAGCACTACATGTGATTGCAATCCATTTGCCTTCATAGTTGATCCAGTTAACCTCTTTTAAAGCCGTACGGAACTCTTTCTCACGAAGCATTAATCCTTCAAACAAAAATGGCTCAAGATCAAACACCATTCTCTCTTCTTTGGGATATATTTCCTCCAGATTAATAGTAATTAATGGACTTTGGGCTACTCTATTTATAATCTCATTCATGATAGCAATGGGTTTTTCTTTGAATGAAGTGCTTTAAACTCCTTTAAATAATTAGGAACGAAATAGGCTAAATTCTCAAAATTGGACATTTTATATTTATCAAAAGCTAACTCTCCCATGAATCTTGCGGAAATTTCAATGTCCAGAAATATCGCATTGCAGTCCTCTAGGACTTTTTTCAACTTCACAGCTCCATCTCCTAAAAAACAAACTTTATCAAGTTCTAACCAAGCCTTGAAGGAGTTTTGATCGATCAATTCAGAGTCTAAAGCCGAAAGGGTATTTAACTTTGAGTCAAAAACTTCCCGATAAACTTCCATTCGTCTTGCGTCCAAGACCGGAATAACATAAGCAATACCTTCAATGTTTTTGATAGCTGCATAGGCCAAGAGCTTCAAAGTAGGAATACTAATTAAGGGTAAATCCCAGGCAAAGGCTAATCCTTTGGCAGTTGAAACCCCTATTCGCAATCCTGTATAAGATCCGGGTCCTTTGGAAACAGCAATCGCACTCAACTGTCTAGTGCTTAAATTACATCGACCCAAGAGGTCCGAAATCATACGCATTAACAACTGTGAATGTGTCCCTTTCCCCTCATTAACCTCTAAGTCAACTAACAATCCATTCTGGTGAAGTGCAATTGAACAAATCTGCGTAGAAGTTTCTATAGAAAGAATGTATGCCATGAAGACCTTATTTAGTATTAGCAAATAGAGTTGATCTGAATTTTTCAGGATTATTTAAGAATTCTTTGGCATTTATCACATCAACATCTTCTTTCAATCCTGCTGCAATCATTCCTTCTTGAAAATAATAACGTGAGACAATTTCTTCCGAAAGAATTTTTTTAATCTCTTTTTGATAAGTGATCAAGTCTTGCTCCTTATTGTGTTTCACCCTACTTTCAAGTACCTGAATCTGATCTTTGATCTCAGGATAATATTCCACCTTCTCTGCATTCTTCCGCATGTCCTCTACGGATTTTTCAAGATAAGTAATGTAATCGTATTCTTTACCTTTCAGCCAGCTCAGAAAACCTTTGTATTCCTGATCAGAGATTGAGTAGAGACTTGGCTCTTCAATTTTTGCATGCTTGTAGAAGTATTCCGTAGCAAAATCAAAAATATGACTCCTAGCAACAAGACTATATGATATAGGAGCATAGCTTATAGGTTCTGTCAATTGGTCAGGCTCAATTCCTGCTCCATCTAAAACAATTCTACCATTTTTGGTTTTAAATTCTTTTCGCAAGGAATCTGGAACAGTAGTCAGCTCACCGTTTTCTCTGGTTTTCAAATAATCGATGGCTTGAATGCAACGACCACTCGGAATGTAATACTTTGCAGTAGTTACTTTCATTTGTGAATTATAGGTCAAAGGAACCGTAGTTTGGACCAATCCTTTTCCAAAAGATTTTCTTCCAACCAAAACAGCCCGATCATAATCTTGTAAAGCTCCCGCTACAATCTCAGATGCACTGGCACTGCGCTCATTGATCAAAACAACCATTGGGATATCCTTGTCTAAAGGTGTCTTTGATGTTTTATAAGTATAGTTGACATTCTCTAATTTGCCAATTGTTTTTACTACTTCTCTTCCTTTGGGAATAAACAAATTGACGATCTCAACGGCTTCACTCACTAGTCCTCCCGGATTATCCCTTAAATCCAGTACCAAGCGATCAATTCCTTGAGCTTTTAGATTTACTATCGCATTTCTAACTTCGTTGGCAGCATTGGTGGTGAAATCACTCAATTTGATATAACCGGTTCGAGAATCAAGTTTTCCGTAGTAAGGAACATTTTTAATTGTAATCTTCTTCCGAACAACTTTGAACTGTAGCGTGTCTTGATCTCGTTTTACTTTTAGCAAAACCTCAGTATTCGCAGGTCCTTTTAATAAGGTAGACACGTCAGAAGTTCCAAGTCCAGTTACTTTGGTGGTATCTACTTGAAGAAGATAATCTGCGATCTTCAGCCCTGCATCTTGGGCTGGGAAACCTGTATAAGGCATAATGATCATATTGCCTTCTCCTCGATTTCCTATCAATGCACCGATTCCTGCATACTCGCCTGTAATGAGCATCCTAAAATCATCTGAATTCTCTTCTGGAATATATTGTGTGTAAGGATCCAATTCTTCTAGCATGGCGTTAATCCCAATGGTAACTAACTCGTCAGGATCAATCTCATCTACATAATAAGAATCAAGCTCTCTGACCAAAGTGGCAAAAATATCAATGTTTTTTGCAATGGCAAATAGTTTGTCATTCTTTGCAGTGAATGCAAAGAGCCCTACTACAATGAGAACTCCTACAAGAGAAATTAGTATTAGTTTCTTAACTGGTTTTGTCATTTTTTGGATCATTTTGGCTAAGTAGTGGGGAAAGCTTTTTCAATATAGCAATCATTTTAAGTTGAAGGGCTGCAAATTCCATTAGATCGGAGCTTACGTAAATCAAGCCAATGGAAATTTGTTTTCCACTTAACCCTAGGAGTGATTTATTCAATCGATAGACTTCTTTTATCCTCCTACGTACTAAATTTCTACCAACCGCTTTCTTGATTTTCTTTTTTGAAACGGAAAAAAGCACCTGAACAGTTCCTTTTTCAACTTCCCCTTTAACATAAAAAAGGACTTTGAAGGGGTACAAAAAAAAAGAGGAACCTTCGTTAAAAAGTTCCTTGATAAGTTTGTCAGCGTATAGCCGCTCACTTTTTGGGAGTCGATAATTCATCAAAGGGCTAAAATTCGCACGTTGACATACGAAAATCAATATTTAGAATTACTTCTTCAATGTTTTTTCAGAAGAAACAGAAAGCTTATGTCTTCCTTTTGCTCTTCTTGCCTTCAGCACTCTTCTTCCGTTTGCAGAAGACATCCTTTCTCTGAAACCGTGCTTATTCTTTCTTTTTCTACGGGAAGGTTGGTATGTTCTTTTCATGATCGAATATCTTTATCTAATTACTTGCCTGATTAAATTTCCTTGGATTACCCTCCAAAAAGGACTGCAAATATAAGTACCATTTCGTTAATTACAAATTCAAGAATAAAATTGTTCAACAGAATTACTCATGAAAGTATACTACCATATTAAAAGTACCATCCGAGCTTCTCAATTTATTCAAATTGAGCTTTTTATCTATCTGGAAAGCCCTCAGAAACTAGTGCTACAACTACCATCTTGGAGGCCAGGAAGATACCAAATCGCAGATTACGCTAAGAATATTAGGTCTTTTTCCGTAACCGATGCACAGGATTCACCCATTCCATTTGAAAAGTCTCAAAAAAATCGCTGGGAAATCTCAGTTCAAAACCCGACAACAATTCACGTACGGTATGATTATTATGCAGCAAAAATGGATGCTGGATCTTGCTGGGTGGATGAAACACAGATTTATCTGAATTTCATAAACTGTTGCCTAGAGGTACTCGATTTCCCTCAGTTGACTTATGAATTAGATGTGGAAATACCGGAAGAATTCCAATCAATGAGTACGCTTCCTTCAGATTCCAATGGTCAGCTTATTGCTAATTCGTTTCAGCAGCTTGCTGACTCGACCTTTCTTGCCGCTAGTCAGCTTACTCAATGGAAATATGAGGTTGGCTCTGTGGAGTTTCACTGCTGGTTCAAAGGGGAAATACATTTTGATCAAGCAAAATTTTTGAATGACTTTCTTAAATTCAGTCAAAGGCAAATCGAAGATTTTGGAGAGTTTCCTGAACAAGAATATCATTTTATCTTCCTGTTACTTCCTTTCCCACACTATCATGGCGTAGAGCACAAGCGAGGGACTGTCATCACTTTTGGCCCCGCAGACAGTCTTGCCGAGCCAAGCCAAATGGAGGAACTGTTGGGGGTAAGTTCCCATGAACTATATCATGCTTGGAATGTCTGTAGAATAAGGCCTAATGAGCTCCTACCATACGATTTCTCTCAAGAAACTTATACCCGAGCTGGTTGGATACTTGAAGGCATTACGACCTATCTGGGTGATCTTTATTTGTTGAAATCTGGGGGGTATGAGCCGGAAGTCTATTTAAAGCACTTGAGCAATTCTATAAATCGCGCTTCGCGAAACCTAGGTTGGCAGAATTACTCCATATTGGAATCAAGTTTTGACCTTTGGCTAGATGGTTATGAAAACGGGATTCCCGAACGAAAAGTAAATATTTATGCACACGGCGCCGTAATCGCACTTTGTCTGGATATTATTTTATTGAAATTCAAACAAAGCTCACTCACCAAAATCATGCGAGAGGCTTGGCAAGAATTTGGCAAACCTAACCTGGGGTACAGTGCTGACTCTTTTTGGAACATTATTTTGAGATCGATGGAGAATCAAAGCGAACTAGATTTGTTCTACAAAAGTTTCATCGACGGCAAATCCAATATTTTCCATAAACTCGAACAACTCCTCCCCGTTATCGGATTAGGATTAGTTCAAGACCTAGAATCAAATCCACTAGAATCGAAATTGGGTATTGTGACTTTAAAAAATAAAATCATTAAAATCCACCCCGAATCCCCTACCTACCGCAGGCTCATGATCGGGGACGAAATTTATTACAATTTGGCCGAAAAAAGTATTGTTATTCAAGGAGTACAGTCAGACGGGAATGAATTCTCTTTTATCTTCCCGCTTGGGGAGGAAGTTTATTTCCCGACTTATTCTTTAAAATTAATCTCTAAAATAGGGCTCAGAGAAAAATGGATGAGCTAAAAAAAAGGGAGCCTTTTGAGCTCCCTTTTTTTATTTTCAATTTAAATCTCAAATTAATAGTCTGCGTCGGTGAGTACAGGATTAATCTCCAAATTAGTCACTTTCGCTTCCAAAGGAACCGGAATCATTGGTGATTTAATGGTCCAAAGCATTGGAAACATTACTCCCTCCTTCACTTGATAATCGGAATAGAAAGTATCACCTGAAGCAGCATTTTCATTCTTTATTTTCAAGCCAGTATTCTGGTCGTAATAGTTGATCAGCTTTGCTCCATTCGAAGAGGAAATAATTATTTTATATGCTGGAGTTCCGTCCACATCTTTGAGACCATCAAGTGCAGCTGTGTAGCCTTTCTCAACATACCAAGCTTCTGGGAATAAGTAAGCATTGATTTGAGCCTCCTCAAGTTGTGCTCCTGCAAGCTCCATGTTCTGTCCTTGAGCACTGATCGAAGCTTTACCATCCTTGATAGTAGTGGCTTGCATCACATTTCCCATTACAGATGTTTTTTGCCCGTAGCCACCAGTCTCAGCATCATAGACTGCAGCAATCTCTAAGGAATTACCCATGATTTCTGCTTCTAAAGTCAACTTGGCAGTTTTAACAGCTCTTGCTTTATCCTTTCCACCGATTGCCTTTAGGTAGTTTTCCATGACTGACTCCACAGTCACATCAGCAGATACAGCAGCCATTTCTTTGGCAGGAAAGCCCATGTTATCATACATTGTCACTTCTCCGAACTGAGCTAGCTTATCTTTGATTTCGCTAGCATTTCCCACAGCAGTAATGTATAGCTTGTCAGGATCAATCAAGTTTTTAGCAGTTTGATTGATATTATCCACCGTCAGCGCATTCATCTTCTGGAGATAAGTCGCATAGTAATCTTTTGGAAGATCGTATCGCTCAATGTTTAGGGCAAAGTTCGCAACTGTTGAAGGGCTTTCAAGTGATCTGCCAAAAGACCCAGCCAAATTCGCTTTTGCCTTATCCAGTTCTTCCTGAGTTACTCCCTCATCTACCAGCTTGTTAATCTCATAGATAAATTCATACACTGCAGAATCTGTCACTTCATTTCGTACCGAAGCATTTACAGCAAATTGTCCTACAAGTTTATCAGCTCCCAATGACGAATAAGCCCCATAGGTATAGCCTTTATCTTCTCGAAGATTCATAAACAAGCGGGATGATGAACCTCCACCGAAGATTTGATTTAACACACGGCTAGCTATATACTCGTCGTCTCCTAGCTTCAAATCGATTGGCTGCGCGATATTGATAACCGTCTGGACAGAGGAACTTCGATCTACCAAACCGACTGCATTTTTTGCTGCAGGAGCTGGTTCATTGTAAGTGAACTTAGGCACTTCGCCTTTTTCCCACTTTGCAAAATACTTAGTCACTACTTTTCGGGCTTCAGCTTTATCCATATCTCCTACGATAGCTAGGTAAGCCACATTTGGCTTGAAGAAGGTCTCATAATATGATTTGATATCTGACAATTGTACATTCTTCACTGTCTGCTCAGTTTCAATTTCGCCATATGGATGGTCTTTGCCGTAGACTAGCGCAGAAGACATTCTGCTGGAGATCGAATTTGGATCATCCTTGCTTGTCGCCAGTCCTGTCAGCGTTTGCTTCTGTAACTTATCTAGTTCTTCCTGTGGGAATTTTGGATTGTAAAGCACATCTGCCATCAGCTCCAAAACTTTATCCTGATGCTTTTTCAGCGAAGAAGCAAAGATCGAAGTTGATCCAGCCGATAGGCTAGCACCGATAAAATCAATTTCCTCGTCCAATTGATCCTTGGTACGGTTTGCTGTTCCCGCCATCATCATCTGACCGGTTAAGCCTAGAAGTCCAGCCTTATCGCCTTCCATGATCGGGTCTCGCTCCAATACCAGCGTGAATGATACTCTTGGAAGTTTATCATTTTTTACTACAAATACTTTCAGTCCATTGTCAAGGGTGAAACTTTCTGCTTCTCCGATTTTAATCTCTGGAGCAGGTCCAGATTCTGGCAGTTTACTTCGATCCACTTGAGCAAAACTCCCCACAGCGAACAAAAGCGTCAATACAAATGCTATTGCTATTTTTTTCATATCTTTTTTGATTGATTTGGTAGAACAATTACTCAGTAGGCTGAGCAGCTTTAGGTAGGTAATACAATACTACCCGTCCATCTAGATTCAGGTATTCTTTTGCTACGCGCTGCAGATCAGCTTTGGTTACTTTATTATAAAGTTCCATTTGCTTATTGATAAAGCCTGTATCGCCAAAAATCACATGCGATTCTGCCAGATTTTGAGCAATACCAGCCATAGAAGAATTGCCACTGACTAAATTGTTTTCGATAATATTTTGAAGCTTCGCAAAATCTCGATCAGAAATACCTTCATCCTGCACTTGCTTGATCAATTTATCAATCTCAGTTTCCAAGTCTTTTGGCTCCACTCCCATGTTAGTAATTCCATACATGATGAAGACACCACCATCTTCTAATTCCAATGGAATCGCTGCAAGGGCCAGCGCTTTTTGCTGTTTGTCCACCAGTTCTTTGGTCATCAAAGATGAATTACCACCAGTTAAATAAGTGGATAACATCGACATTGCATAAGAATCGGCATCAGTTTGCTTTGGCAAATTGTAAGCTTGTATCACCGCAGGAATCTGGATATTATCATAAATAATATCTCGAATCTCAGCTGTCTTCTTAGGCTCGACCACAGTTGGTCTGTAGATCTCCTTAGCACCTTTAGGGATTGCGGAAAAATATTCCCTTACCCACTTTTCAGTTTGTGCATAATCAAGATCTCCGGCGATAGTCAGAGTTGCATTATTTGGCACATAAAAGTCTTTGTAGAACTGCTGGAATTCTTCAATCGAAGCCTCATTCAGATCATCTAAGGAACCGATTGGTGCCCATCTGTAAGGATGTACAGTGTAAGCGCGCTTCAACGTTTCGATCAGAATACTTCCATAAGGACGATTGTCGTAGCTCTGACGCTTTTCCTCTTTCACTACCTCTCGCTGAGTATCAACCCCTGTTTGATCAACTTTGGATTGTAACATTCGCTCACTTTCCATGTAAAGGGCAAGCTCTAGTTCATTGGAAGGAAGCAACTCATAATAATACGTGATATCATTTGAGGTGAAAGCATTTAATGTGCCTCCACGACTCTGAATAATATTCATGTATTCGCCCCGCTCGATATTCGGCGATCCTTCAAACATCAAATGCTCAAAGAAGTGGGCAAATCCTGTTCGATCAGGCTGCTCATTTTTTGAGCCCACATGATATAATACAGAAGTGATTACGATCGGCGTCGTATTATCTTGGTGCATTATTACATGCAAGCCATTGTCTAAATCGAACTCATTGTATTCGATCTTCTTTTGGGCCAGTGCTGGCAAGGTCAACATGCAGGCAACCAACCCTAAAACGGTGATTTTTTTCATCATAATCAAATTGGGTTTGTTTTCAATAAATTCATTCTAAAATAAAATTGCTTTAACAACGCCTACAAAGAGCGGTTTTAAACTCCTTAACTCTTCCTAAAACCCCTTATCACAATTAATTCACTAAAAAGTGACATTTTAATCATACTAAAAAGTATTTAGTGAGTTTTTTATAAAAAATAACCCGAAACATATTGCTTCGGGTTATTTCTACTATGGATTTAATCTTGCCAAAATCTCTTTTGCCTCATGCCATTGTAGTCGAGGGCCAAATTGACTGACGATCTTCGAACTTGCCATGGAGGCTAGTTTCCCGCTGGAGGCATAGCTGTGGCCATTAGTAATTCCAAACATAAATGCTCCTGCAAACATATCTCCTGCGCCATTACTGTCGATTGCTGTGGTCTGATAGGGTTCGATATCAATAAAAGTATCTCCATCAAAAATCATCGCTCCGTTTTTACCTTGCGTGATTACAAATCGTTTGGCTACTTTTTTCAATTCCTCTCGAGCATCAATTAGATTATCTTTCCCTGTGAACAGCATCGCTTCTTCTTCATTTGCAAATAGCAAATCCACACTGGCTCCGATTACCTCTGTCATCGGTTCTTTAAAATACTTCACCATCGCAGGATCTGAGAAGGTCATAGCCACTTTTACGCCATTATCCTCAGCTATTTTCTTTGCATGCTTCATCGCTTGCTTGCCATTCTCAGAAGTGATCAGATAGCCCTCTATATATAAATAGGTTGAATCCTTGATCGCTGCCTCATTTACATCTGCAGTAGAATAAGTCTCTGTGATACCTAAATAAGTATTCATAGTTCGCTCCGCATCTTCAGTCACCATCACTAGGCATTTGCCAGTGATCCCTTCTGCAAGACTAGTCTCGTTGAGATTATGAGTGACACCGGCATCTTTCATATCATTCATATAGAAATGACCTAGTTGGTCATTGGCAACTTTGCAAGAATAGTAAGACTTGCCACCAAACTGACTTACAGCGATCACGGTATTTCCTGCAGATCCTCCACATTGCTTCTTCGCTTCCTCTGTATTGATCACTTTCAACAGTGCATTTTGTCTCTCTTCATCAACCAAAGTCATGAGTCCCTTTTCCACACCGTTATCGGCAAAGAACTGGTCAGAAACCTTGAATTCAATATCTACTAAGGCATTTCCAATGCCTGCTACGTCATATTTTTTCATTTTATTTTTCTGTATTGGAAAATTGAAATATTTTGAAATTAAATTAATGCTCCGCCGTAGCGGATAGGAAGATTGGGTTTAGAGTTAGGAGTTACTTCATCATTCGAAGTTCAACATTCTTCATTCGATGTTACCTATTGAAAAATTATAAAATTTAGCTCACTTCAACATTCGACATTTAGCAAGTTGTAATTTCTTTCGTTGATGCTGTGGTTGTCAGTGAGCGCTTATTTCGGCATTTGATATTTCGTTTTCACAGGTGCACATCGCACATCGGGCATCCAACACCATAAATCAATCAAAGATTTTATGCCGCTCAAATGGCTTCATCCGATCAAATAAATACCGATACGTGTGATGTGTTTTATAGATATCGGCTAAAAGCTGCTCGCAGACTCGCATCATTTTGGGATTGAAATCGCCAACCCAATTCATCTCAATGGTCTTGTATTGGAAATCACTTTTTCCGCTCATTTTTTCAAACTCCACAACCATAGCGCTTTCGACTCCCTTGCCTTGATGTTCGGGCACCACACCGAATACTAGACCAAGCATTTTATTGGGAGGAGAGAAAGTCTTATACCAAAGGAATTTCAGCTTTCCGATCAGATCCAATTTCCCGTTGACATGCTTGAAAATTTGATTGATCTCAGGAATCTGTATAAACATGGAAACAGGTTCACTTTTGTAAAAACCAAAATAGATCAGCTTTGGATCGATAATCGGCTTCATCTTCCCAAACATCAATTGCGCTTCTTTTAAAGAAAGTGTTTTTCCCATATGCCTAGCCCATGCCTTATTATAGGTAGTCATAAAATACTCCGGAGCTTTTTCTTTCAACTCTGCGCCTTTGATGTAGCGAAAGGTGTAATCCGGATTTGCCAAAATCACATTTGCCCGCGCGATCAACTTTTTATAGCCTCCTACATTCTGGACATTCCTGGCATAGGTGAATTGCTTGAAGTAAATCTGGAAACCGTAATCCTCGAAGAATTTCTGATAGTAGCCAAAGTTCCACGGCATGTTATAATTCGGCTCAGTGAATCCATCCACCAACAAACCCCACCATTTGTCGCGCTCACCAAAGTTGATCGGACCATCCATTGCTTCCATCCCTTCACTTTCCAGCCAAGCTTTTCCAGTATCAAAAAGTAAAAAAGCAGCTTTTTGATTATCAATGCATTCAAAGAAGCCCAGCCCTCCTGTCGGTTGCTTTTCTTTCATTTTGGGATTGACGAAAGCCGCGATTCGGCCAATTGTTTGACCATTATCATCCGCTAAAAGCCAACGCTTGGACTTTGCTCCATTGCGGAAAAGCTTATTGGTCTCTGCATGAAAAAGTCCTTCGATATCCTTGTCCAATGGTCGAATCCAATTTTTTTCATTTTTGTACAGCCTGACGGCCATCTCGATAAATTCGGTTTGTTGGACAGGAGTACTGACTTCGACTAGCTTCATTCGGGGTAATTTTGATCGGCTAAATTAGGGAAAGGGAGGCAAAGGGCAAAAATTACAGCTTAGGTGCCAAATTTGGATAATCCGTAATAATGCCATCTACTCCCATTTCCAAAAGCTTTAGCATCTGATCGGTGGTATTCACAGTCCAAGGGATTACTTTCATCCCTTTGCTTTGGAGGGTTTTAACGATTTCTGGATTCAATTCTGAAAAATAAGGAGAATAAATCTCAGGCTGAAAACCCAATTCTCCTAAATAATTATCAAACTTCGCTGTATCTTCTACCAACATCGCCAGCGGCACTTCTGGATAGGTCGCATGAATGTATTTCAACACCCGGAAATCAAATGACTGGATATTCACTCGCTCCCAACCTATCGCTTCGCCAATCAGCTCGACCACCTTATCAGAAAACTCAGCTACTTCTGGATGATAGATTCCATCGCCTTCAGGACTGCTTTTGATCTCAATATTATAGTGTGGAGCGGGGAGATTCATGTCTTTCGCATACTTCTCTGCTACAGCAAAGACATCTTTCAGCAGAGGCTTAGCAGCAAAAAACTTGACTTGTTGGGGATATCCCGAATGCACTTTACTCCCACAGTCAAAGGCCAATATCTCCCGATAAGTCATTTGAAAAAGATTGTAAGAATGATCCTTCGGGTCTATTTCCTTGCCTTCTGAAGTCAGGCAGATTTGGGGATTCATAAAAGGCTCATGCGACAGAATCACTTCCCCGTCTTTGGTGATGGCCAAGTCCAATTCCAAAGTAGTCACTCCCAAATCCAGCGCTTTGATCATCGCGGGAATGGTATTCTCAGGCATCAGGCCTCGGCTGCCACGGTGTCCTTGGAGATCGTATGAATTTTGAGCAAAAGCAGTCATCGGCAAGCAGGCTATCAGGAAATAGATCATTTTCTTCATAGCTTAAAAATAGGAGGATTACTTGGGAATTGGGAAGAAGTCTTATCAGAAAATGGTTAAAACCCTAAGCTGATTTTCCTGAAACTGGATGGTTTGTATTTATACAGTTCAACTGTAACCAACATTATTCTATCAGAATAATTATTAGTGTAAAAAAAATCAGATTAATAACAGTTGACTATCAACTGTTTAACTCCCACCCCAGTTTTCTCCAACTAATTTTGAAATTTCTTCCTTCTTGTAAAATAATATTTAATCACTTAGTTTTAGAATTAATTTGAATAACCTCATTAGTCTTTTATAAGCCAATGAAAAAGACCATTTTTATATTTTCCCTACTGAGCACAATAGCCTTTACTTCTTATTCCCAAGGCCTTACTAACGTTCAGTTTTCGGTCGGAGTCAATTCAAGTTCGGCAAGAATCAACCCATCCGGTTCAGTTCTACTTCCAAACTTGGAGGTAGGAACTGGTGAGTTCAGCTATAATTCTGGCAAATCGATAAACTACGGAGTCCTGTTAAGTTGGCAACTGGCAAAGGATAAACCCTAGTACTTCAAATCAGGACTTTCGTGGACGAGTATGAGCTTTGGTAATAGTACAACTTACAATCAATCTGAAACAAACTATTTTGGAGTCAATAGTCACGAGATCAATCAAGTCGATCTTCCTATTTTGATTGGCTACAAAAAGACAGTATCCAAATTTGATTTAGGAATTGATTTAGGTTTAATCAAAACTCTGTGGGTCAATTCTGAAATCACTCAACGTTCGGGCTTTCAAACGCCTAACTCTAATCCTGTTTATGATCAAACCACAATCAATCCCAATGGTTTTACTAAAATTCCAGATAAGTATAGCCTCTATGTCGCACCGATTATTCAATATAATTTTGGAAAATCTTCAGGAGTATCCTTACAACCTTTTTACAGAGTTCAGCTTGGTGGTAAAAGGGACTTATTGTATGGCCAAAATTCAGGATCATTTAGACAATTTGGAATAAATCTTGGATACAATATTCGCTTTTGAAGCATTCTTGGAGAAATCAGAAAAGGCATCCGATTGGATGCCTTTTTTGATTATTTGACTTCTAAAGACTACTCTACTACCTCCCCAAACAAATCAAACTCCGTGGCATCTGTAATTCGCGCGGTAACAAAGTCTCCTACTCGGCAATAATACTTCGCAGCATCGATTAGCACTTCATTATCGACTTCTACAGAGTCAAACTCAGTTCGGCCAACAAAGTGTCCGCCTTCCTTTTTATCGATAAGCACTTTGAAAGTCTTACCAATTTTCTCCTGATTGAGATCATAAGAAATTTGCTCCTGAACGTCCATAAAATGATTAGCAGGCTCCTGTTTCACCTCTTGAGACAAGCTATATTCCATCCCGAAAGCATGGGTACTTTCCTCATGAGAATAGGTAAATACGCCCAATCGCT
>Ga0222709_1000290_pt1 | contig 13848 bp, 9 predicted proteins | sample AntAcemetage1692_FD_179822 | JGI IMG/M metagenome (GOLD analysis project Ga0222709, IMG submission 179822) | Saline water microbial communities from Ace Lake, Antarctica - #1692 | ecosystem: Environmental > Aquatic > Non-marine Saline and Alkaline > Saline | place: Antarctica: Ace Lake...
CCCACAACTCACAACAGACAACCGAAAACCCACAACCGAAAACTCAACCGAAAACCGAAAAGTCTACATCATCCCCAACCCAGAAAGCCACTGTAAGCAATCGAATCCCAACCGAGAACCCACAACAGACAACGGATAACCGAAAACCGAAAAGTCCACAACATCCCCAACCCAGAAAGCTACTGTAAGCAATCGAATCCCAACCGAGAACCCACAACTCACAACAGACAACCCACAACCCACAACAGACAACCCACAACCCACAACAGACAACCGATAATCCAACGATATTCCCGAAATCCTTTGACAATCTCCCAATTGGACTTATTTTGCTTTTTTATTCGCAAGGGAAAATACGCATGCTGCTTAGTAAACTGGAAATCAAAGGCTTTAAGAGTTTTGGAGATAAAATAATCATCAACTTCGATAAAGGCATCACCGGTGTCGTCGGGCCCAACGGCTGTGGTAAATCCAATGTAGTCGATGCCATTCGCTGGGTGCTTGGAGAGCAAAAAACGCGTTTGCTCCGCTCGGATAAGATGGAAAACGTGATTTTCAACGGCACCAAAACCCGCAAGCCTTCCAATCTGGCTGAAGTCTCCCTGACTTTTGAAAATACCAAAAATCTCCTTCCGACTGAATACACCTACGTCACCATCACCCGACGCTACTACCGATCCGGAGACAGTGAATATCAAATCAATGGCGTCACCTGCCGATTGAAAGATATCACAAACCTCTTTATGGATACGGGGATCAACTCAAATAGCTACGCGATTATCGAGTTGAAAATGGTCGATGAACTCCTCAATGATAAGAACAACTCCCGTCGGGAGCTTTTCGAAGAGGCAGCGGGAATTTCCAAATTCAAAAACCGAAAGCGCGAGACCCTTCGCAAACTGGAAGATACCGATGGAGACCTTGCCCGAGTGGAGGACTTGCTCTATGAGATTGATAAGAACCTCAAAAGCCTTGAAAAGCAAGCCAAACAAGCCTCCAAGTATTTTGAGATCAAAAAGGAATACCGGGAGGCCAGCATCAACTTGGCAAAGAAAAGTATTGAAAAGCATACCAATTCCTTATTGGAGACGAGTCAGAAGATCAATGTGGCAAGTGATCGTAAGCTCCAATTCCAAACACAAATCAGTGACAAAGAAGCATTATTGGCTCAGTTAAAGGTGGATCTGATCGGGAAGGAAAAACTCCTCGCCTCCCGGCAGAAAGCCCTCAATGAGCATGTAAATAAGGTTCGGATCTTTGAATCTGAAAAGAAAATAAAAAACGAACGCCTTAGATTTCTCGAAGACCGCTCCCAGAAATTACGTGAGCAGATCGATGCAGACCGCAAGTCCAACGATCAAGCAGGATTCAGCATTCGCTCGCTGGAGCAAGAGAAAGAATCCGCAACCAAAATGCTGGCAGAAAAGGAAGTGGTGATCTCCGAACTTCGAGAAGCCGTTGATGCACAGAAGCTCATCCAATCCGAAAAGCAACTAGCGCAGAAAGCACTGGGCCAGACTTTTGAACAGCTCAAAGAAAAAGTATACCAGCTCAGCAAAGAAGTAGAGATCAAGCAAATTCAGCTTTCCACCCTCAAGCAGGAATTGGAGCGGACTTCCTTGGATAATTCTTCGCAAGAAGCCAGTTTGGTGAATTTCGAATCAGAAATCATCGAACTTAAAACTGAACTTGATAATTCCATCGATGGCTTCCAACAGCTCAAAGCCAAGCAGGAAGACCTAGATCAAAAGATCGAACAGACTAATCAAGTGATCGAAATGATACGAGAAGAGCTGATCACTTCCTCCCGTAAACTCGACTCAAAAACCAACGAATACAATCTTACCAAGTCACTGGTAGAGAATCTGGAAGGTTTCCCCGAAGCCATCAAATTCCTCAAGAAAAACCCAAGTTGGGGGAAGGATATTCCCCTCCTTTCCGACCTGTTGGCTACGGATGAGAAATTCCGTGTGACCATAGAAAACTACCTTGATGGCTACATGAACCACTATGTGGTGGAGACCGAAGCGCAAGCCATAGCAGCGATCCAGCTTCTTTCGGATTCCGCCCAAGGCAAGGCCAACTTTTTTGTGTTGGCACATTTTGAAAGATTCAAAGTCAGCCAAAGCCAGCTTTTCTCCAATGCCATTGCTGCCACGGAGATCATCGAATACGAGGTGAAGTATTCCCGGCTGATCAATTTCATTTTGGATAATGTCTACATCGTTTCTGGCGAATACCGGGATTTCCCAACCGATACAGATGCGATTTTTATCTCCGAAAGTGGAAAATATACCAAGCGTAAATTCTCCATCTCAGGAGGTTCAGTAGGTCTTTTCGAAGGAAAGCGAATCGGCCGAGCCAAAAATCTTCAGATGCTGGACGAGGAAATCAAAGCGCTGGGCAATAAAGTCAGCAGCATCCGAAATAATCTCGATCAGAACCTTTCTGACCTAGTGAAACTCAAGGAGAAAAACTACCGCAAGGAGCTCGAAGCCTGTCAAAACCGCATCAATGAGACCAATCAAAACTACGTCTCCATCCGCACCAAAAAAGAACAACTTGCCGAGCTGCTTTCCAGCAATACCAATAAGCGGGAAGATATCCTCGAGCGCATCGCTTCCCTTGGAGATAGCCTGGACAGTATTCAGCCGGACTTGGAGGAGCAGCGCATGAACTTTGGCGAGATGCAACTTGAGCTGCAAGAGCGGATCGAGAGCCTGGAAAAAGAATCTACCCTTCTGTCAGAAAAGTCGCAGGCCTTCAACACCGAAAATATTACCTATCACCAACACCTTAACCGAGTAGGAAGCTTGGATCAGGAGATCGAATTCAAGCAAGCTGCCTACGAAGGTTCCAAAGAGCGGATCGAAAAGTCCCAGATCGAACTTACCCGGCTGGACTCCGATATCCAAGGGCTACTGGATAACAATGAACTCAAAGACGATGAGCTGATCGACCTGTACACCGAAAAGGAAGGCATGGAAGGCGGCGTGACGGAGGCAGAAAAGGATTATTACGGTAGCCGTGGTCTGATCGATGAGACGGATCAGCAGATTCGGAGTTTCCAGAAAGCCAAGGAAGCGCATGATCAGGAGATCCACACGCTGGAAAACCAGCTCAATGAGATCAAGCTGAAAATGACTGGAATGAAAGAGCGACTCAGCATAGAGTTTGAACTTGACTTGGACCAGCTGATGAAGGAAAATCCAGCTTTGGCACCTGAATTTGAAGCTTTCGCAGAAGAAGAACTCCGAGAACTGATACGCAAGCAAAAGGAAAAACTCGAGCGAATCGGTCCGATCAACCCGATGGCGATGGAAGCCTACGATGAGATCAAGGCGCGCTATGACTTTATCAACAGTCAGAAAGAGGATCTGGTCAAAGCCAAGGAATCCCTACTCTCCACCATCAGCGAGATTGATCAGGTGGCTAAAGATAATTTTCTGGATGCCTTTGCCAAGATTAAGGAGAACTTTGTCAAGGTCTTCCGCTCCCTCTTTACCGAGGAAGATGATTGTGACTTGATCCTCGTTGATCCGAATAATCCACTTGAATCTGCCATTGAGATTATTGCCAAGCCAAAAGGCAAGCGACCGCTGACTATCAACCAACTTTCGGGTGGGGAAAAGACCCTCACCGCCACTTCCCTACTCTTCTCCATCTACCTGCTGAAGCCTGCGCCGTTCTGTATTTTCGATGAGGTGGATGCCCCGCTGGACGATGCCAACATCGACAAGTTCAACCAGATTATCCAGCAATTCAGCGGCGAAAGCCAGTTTATCATCGTGACGCATAACAAGCGCACCATGGCCAGCACAGATATTATCTATGGAATCACGATGATCGAAGCCGGCATCAGCCGAGTAGTGCCAGTAGATTTAAGAGAGTTGGCCTGATTAATTACCATTGCCTCCAGCTAAAGCAGGAGGGAATTCAATGAAATCCAATTGAACAGGAATGCGGCTTTAGCCCATTCCTATCAGCCAATTCAACACGGATTTAATTTGAATAGACATATGACATTAGCTATCTTTTCATAGAATTGATTTTTAGAAATTTGAATAGGAACGCAGCTTTAGCCCATTCCTTTAGCCCGTTCCATTTATTTAGCCCATCCATTAAATTTTTCGATTATGCCATTTGTGAAAGTCTACATCCACCTCGTGTGGAGCACCAAAAACCGGGTGACCTATTTAGATTCGAAAGAACTCAGATTAAAGGTTTGGAATCATATCCGTGAAAACGGACATAGCAAAGGGATATTCGTGGATTTCATAAATGGATATTCCGATCATTGTCATTGTTTGATTTCCTTGGGGTGTGATCAAACCATACAAAAGACAGTTCAGCTTTTAAAAGGCGAATCCTCTTACTGGATCAACAAAAACAAATTGACTAGACATAAATTTGAATGGCAGGATGAATATTATGCGGTCTCTGTTTCAGAATCTGTGGTGGATAAGGTCAGGAATTATATCAAAAATCAAGAAGAGCACCATCGAAAGAGAACTTTTCAGGAAGAACACGATGAGTTTATTGTCAAATTTGGTTTTCAAAAATTAAACGATGGATTGGGCTAAAGCCTGGCAAGGATATGAATTATTTAGTCCTCCAGCTAAAGCAGGAGGGAATTCAAATTTGGTGCAATTGATTAGCAATCCAATTGAATAAGAACGCGGCTTCGGCCCATTCCTAATGAAAACCAATTGAATAAAAATGCGGATTCAATTCCTAATGAAAAACAATTGAACAGGAATGGGGCTTCAGCCCATTCCTTTATCCCATTCCTTTGTAATCGATAAGATCATACTGCATGAAAGAAAAATACGAACAATTAAAAATCCTCTCTGGCAAGCTGGATCTATTACTCAGGAGACAAGAAGACTTTTCGAGAGAAGTCAATCTGATTCGTGAAGAAATCAGGAAACTGAACCCTGAATCTATCACTACAGAAGCTAGCCAAGCCACTTCTGCAATTCCTCCAGTCGGAGCTACTCCTGAACTGAAGGAGCCTGTAATGCTCCAGCCACCAGCTCTTGCCGCTTCACAAAATCGAAGAATACTAGCACCCTCAACTCCAGGAAAATCAAGAACGAAATCAGAAATCGAGAAATTTATCGGTGAAAACCTGATCAATAAGATCGGAATTGTCATTACCATCATCGGTGTGGCGATAGGTGCCAAATACTCGATTGACAATGAGCTGATCAGCCCGCTTACTCGGATTATTCTAGGTTATCTGATGGGAGTCGGGCTGTTGGGAGTTGGGATAAAGCTGAAAGAAAAGTATGGAAACTTCAGTGCCGTGCTGGTCAGCGGGGCGATGGCCATCATGTACTTTATTACCTATTTGGCCTATGACCTTTATTCATTGATTCCACAGGGGCTGACCTTTGGCCTAATGCTATTCTTCACCGCCTTTACTGTATTAGCCGCCATCAAATACGATAAGCAAGTCATCGCACTTATCGGGCTCGTTGGTGCTTATGGAGTTCCGTTCTTACTGAGTGATGGCAGTGGCAATGTCACCGTGCTTTTCAGTTATATAGCAATCATCAATGTTGGAATTCTGATTTTGTCATTCAAAAAATATTGGAAACAACTCTATTATACTGCATTTGGATTGACTTGGGTGAGCTACTTTTCTTGGTATCTTTTCTCCTATAAACTCAGTAGCCATCTTACTATCGCTTGGATATTTCTGTTTGTCTTTTTTGCGCTATTCTACGCCACTTTTATCGCTTACAAGCTGATTCGCAACGAGAAATATGTACTACCGGACGTCCTTCTCCTGTTAGCCAATTCATTTATATTCTTTGGATTAGGCTACCACCTACTTTCTGATCACGTGCCTGGTGAGCAGTTGTTGGGATTATTTGCACTGGGTAATGCGGTCATCCATTTTGTGGTCAGTGTGGTCGTCTACCGACGAAAACTCGCTGATAGCAACTTATTCTATTTGGTGTCTGGTCTGGTACTGGTGTTTTTGACCATAGCCGTTCCTATCCAACTCGATGGCAACTGGGTCACGCTACTATGGGCTGGAGAAGCTGCTTTGCTCTTTTGGATTGGCAGGACAAAGCAAATCCTGGTCTATGAGAAAATAGCCTACCCAATGATGCTGTTGGCTTTTGTCAGTATCGTTCAGGACTGGTCAACGACTTATTATATGGATGAGGAAGCTGAGCAATTAACGCCCTTCCTCAATGTGAATTTTCTTTCCACCGTATTATTTGTGGCTGCTTTTGCCTTTATCACCCTACTTTACCAAAATAAAAACTACCACACTGCCCTCGCTTCGAATGGTTGGTTTTTCAAAATAATGTCTTCAATCATCCCAGGTATTCTGCTGATCAGTCTGTATAATGCCTTTCGAATGGAAATCATGATGTATTGGGCTCAACTGTTCCAAAACTCCACACTGGTGATTACTGAAGACGGATATGACAATACGTATATGAACTATGACCTATTGAAATTCAAATTAATCTGGGTGAATAACTACTCCCTGTTGTTTGTAGCTGTGCTGTCCTACATCAATTTTACCCGGATCAAAAGCAACTTTTTAGGAATCATCACGCTTGGATTGACTGTGCTTGCCATTGCGGTGTTTTTATCCCTATCCCTGTATGAAATCAGCGAATTGCGCCGCGCGTATCTGAATCAGAATCTAGCTGAATACTACCTGATTGGCTCATCCTACCTGTGGATCAGGTATGTATCGTTTGTCTTTATCGCCTTGGCTGTCTACGCTTGCCATAAGTTTACCTTTCAGAATTTTATTCAGCGACACCTGGAAGTCGTCCTGGATTATTTGCTGCACAGCTCCATTTTATGGATCCTGAGTAGTGAGCTGCTGCACTGGATGGATATAAGTGGATCTTCCCAAACCTACAAACTTGGACTGAGCATCTTATACGGTACCTATTCGGTTTTACTGATTTCTCTGGGAATCTGGAGAAAGAAAGCCTACCTCCGAATCGGTGCAATTGCCTTATTTGCCATCACACTCTTGAAGCTGTTCTTTTACGATATCGCCACTATGGGTACCATTGAAAAGACAGTTGTGATTGTCTCCTTGGGAATATTACTGTTGGTTATTTCATTTCTTTACACCAAGTACAAACACATGATCTCCAATGAATCTGAAGGCTAAATGCTGTACGCTTTTATTGTTCGCTATGCATTCAGTTTCCTACGGGCAAATGGATCAATACAAGTACGCACGTCCCTTAGCAGGGATCAACGGCCAATGGCATCAGGTCATTTTGCCAGCGGGAATAGTTGGAAAAGTCCGGGGGGACTTGGCCGATTTGCGTATCTACGGAATCACCGAAAACAAGGATACGGTAGAGGCTCCTTACCTGCTGCTGCAGAAGATGGATCAGATCGCAGAGACTGAAATCCCCTCAAAGCTCATCAATACCGTACAAAATGAGCGTGGATACTATGTCACATTTGCACTCGGGTCAGGCGAAGCGATCAGTCTGATCAAGCTCGTATTTGGGCAGGATAATTTTGATTGGAAGATACAGCTGGAAGGAAGCCAAGATCAGCAAGAGTGGTTTCGGGTGCTGGCTGATTATCGGATTCTATCCATTAAGAATAAGTTGACCGATTTCCAGTTTACCGACCTTATATTTCCCATGGCTAGCTATCGGTATTTTCGACTACTGATCCCCAATGATCAAAAACCGGATTTGAAAAAAGCAATAAGTATCAGACAAGAAGATCTTCAGGGAGAAGTTGATTTATTTCCCATAGTGCAGACAAAAAATAGCAAAATCACTCCAACTAAGCAGACTGAGGTGCAACTTACCTTAGAAAGTCCAGTGCCCGTCAGCCGCCTTCGGATTCATGTTACGGATAAGTTTGACTACTACCGCCCGGTGATGCTATCCTACCTGGCTGATAGTGTGAAGACGCAGCAAGGATGGAAACACAACTACCGCAGGCTAGCTTCAGGGACATTGAATTCGCTGGGGAAAAATGAGTTTAACTTTGAAAGCACCATCCTCCAAACCCTAAAAATCACAATTGAAAATCAGGATAACCAAGCCTTAAATCTCGGAGGATTTGAAGTCAAAGGATTCGTACATAAGTTGATGGTAAGATTCACCCAGCCAGCGAATTATTTTCTGGTTTATGGAAATGACCGGGCTACAGTCCCTCGCTATGATATTCAGCAATTTGCTGCAAAAATTCCTGATAATCCACCCTTGATAACTTTGGGAAACGAACGACAGCGCTCCACTACAACTTTGACGGAGACGCTCCCATTATTCCAAAACAAGATTTGGCTATGGTCCATCATGGCCCTGATTATAGGGATTTTGGGATGGTTTACCCTAAGTATGATGCAGAAAAAGTAATTTGCTCACCCAGTCTGAATAGCTGATCCAGCTAAACCAATTAGCCATCAAGCAGATGAAATGGCTGGCTTAACCTAAAAAAGCTCGTAATCAATTAAATAAATAAATTTTGAATTGATTGAGTATATTCACCCAAATCAAACGACCTAGAACCAGCACCAATAGTAGCTTTGGCATTACGATAATCGAAGCTGGGTTTGATGAAGTGGTGACGGGGGGATTTGAGGGAATTGGCGTAATGTCATTGCGATTGCTATCAGTTGCGAGTATAGAAAATCTAGAAAAAGGAGTTGACAGGGTTCGCAGATTCATTGTGGTTTTTAAGAATGAAATTTCAAACTTATTTTTTTTTCAAAATTTAATAGATGCTGTAATCTTTAGGAATTTATCGAGACCATTCAGCTAATCGATAGCTCTTAATTCCGAAGCCTGACTTCCGTAGGATAAGCATAGGAAATTGAAGCAGTATCTAAATATTCCTTTTGCTTAACGAAGCTTGCTGAGATTACCGAACCCTTGCCAAAGGCAAGGCCAGTAAAAGCCGAGAATGCAATTCTGGGTTTAAAACATAGCTATTATATTATAGAGTGCCAAAGGCACGATCGGTATTGAACAATCTCAACTTATTCGACTATGCCACAATCTCTTGCAAAAGTATATCTCCATGTTATTTTTCCACAAAGGATAGAAAACCATTCATTACCTATGAAACAAAACCAATTCTTCAGACCTACATCGTTTCTTTGGCTTCCGATCTTGGTATTTACACCATAGAAATCTTCGCAAATCCAGACCATATACATTGGCTATGTACGCTTTCGCGAACACTAACCATAGCAGATATGATCCAAAAGATTAAAATTTTCAGTTCAAATAAAATGGCTAAAATTGGATCCAAGGAATTTCATTGGCAAAAAGGATACGGCGCGTACTCAGTAAGTCAATCAAAACTAGAAACTGTCAAAAAGTAAATTCAAAACCAAGAAGAGCATCATCGTACGATGATATTTCAGGAGGAGTACATTAAATTTTTGGAGGAATACTAAATTGAATATGATCTGAAATATGTATGGGATTGAATATTGGTGGTAGATAAATACCGATCGTGCCTTTGGTACTCTTAATATACTGGGGTGCTTATTTTCCCCCGAATATCGCTGCGCTGCATTCGGGGCTATTACCGGTTTTGCCTTTGGCAAAAGGCATTGCAGCTGAAATCTGAAATTATAAGATCATAATCGTGCTGCATCTTTTATTATATCTGAAGGGGGGTAATTGATCAAAGAAACATCTTAATCAGCCAAAATCTCTGCAAATGCCACTTTGGATAAGTCCGCCAATTCGGCAGCTTGCCCGAGTGATAACCTTCCGCTTTCATACATTTTTGCCGCCAGAAATCTTTTAGTTTCTATTTCGCCAAGGTCAAGATGGTCCGGAATAGTTAAAGTTAAATGCTTCATAGTCTCAAATTATTAAAACTTTGGAATAGACACCATTATAAAAGTTCGCTTGATAGAGCCGAGCAAATATGAAAAGTACCAATGCCCTACTGATCCATCAAGAAATCACCCAATCTGAATACCTGATCCTGCTGAATCAGTTGGCGATCACGCAGATGAAATCACTGGTTCAACATAAAAAAGCGATTAGTCAGCTGAATAAGTGACTTTTTATATTGATTGACTATAAATTGCAAAAAGTGCGTTCCTGTTAACAAGAGTGAAAAATTGCCAAACGAGACATTTGCTGTTCAAAATGATCTTATTTCAAAGACCTAGTTGTTTTTAACTGCACCAATAGCTAAGTTCACCATTGCAAAAGGGGTCACAATAAGACCCTAATCGCAATCCATCACTTACTAATGGCAGAGCAATACAAATACATCGACACTTTCATTGACACCCTGCGCGCAGATGGAAAGTATAGCTTCACCACCAATGGCCTACATCTGCAATTGGGTATATCAGAGAATGCCTTAAAGAAATCCTTGCAACGGCTCAAAAAACAAGGGGCCATAACCAGGGTACGAAAGGGATTTTATGTGATTGTCACACCCGAGTATCGCTCAAGGGGTGTCATTCCGACTAGTTTTTATGTGAATGATTTAATGAAATTCCTCTCTAGAGATTACTATGTAGGATTGCTGAATGCAGCCTCTTTTCATGGCGCAGGGCATCAACAGCCTCAAAGTTATTCGATTATTACTGAAGGAATTGCTTTACGGGCAATCTCCTCTGAAACCGTAAACATCACTTTTTACCTAAGAAAGTCCTGGAACATGGATGGGATTATCAAGAAAAAAGTAGATACAGGCTTTATCAATGTTTCTTCTCCTGAATTAACTGCTTTGGATCTAGTCAACTACTATCATGAAGTGGGCGGATTAAATCGGGTCGCAACTGTACTGGAAGAATTACGGGAAATTCTCCAAGTCGACAAATTGGTCGAATGTGCAAAAAAATACGAGCAGGTAACTGTGGTGCAGCGACTAGGCTACCTATTGGAAAGTGTATTAAACGAAAAGGAACTGAGCGATGGACTGTACAACTACCTTGAATCTCTTGACTCCTACCCCACCTTACTCCGTCCACAAAAGACGAAGCCAGACAAAATGACAACAGGAAATCGCTGGAAAATTGTTGTCAATACAGAAGTAGAAACCGATATATGATCCCGCAATCTTATATAACAGCATGGCGCAAGCAGGCATCTTGGCAGGAAAACTACCAGGTGGAACAGGATTTAATTATCCATCGCGCATTGGTTGATTTATTTAAAGATGATTTTATAAGAGAGCGATTGGCATTTCGCGGTGGAACTGCCTTACACAAACTTTTCCTAGCCCCCGCAGCCAGATATTCGGAAGATATTGATCTAGTACAGATAAATGCGGAGCCATTCGGACCCATCATCAACCGAGTCAGGGAACGCCTTGCTTATTTGGGAACACCACGGATAAGACAAAAGCAGCATAACAATTCAATCGTATATAGCATCCAGTCAGAGGAAGAGGTAACGATAAAGCTAAAAATTGAAGTCAATACCCGAGAACACTTTTCAATCTATGGAATACATCATGCCCCCGTCCGATTAGAATCTGAATGGGAAAGCGGGGAAGCTTTAGTTGCAACTTATGAATTGGATGAATTATTGGCTACCAAACTTCGGGCTTTGTACCAGCGCAAGAAAGGTCGTGACCTATTCGACCTATGGTACGCAATGAATAATGTAGCCGTCAATGTAGAAAGGATTATTAATGCCTTCCACCATTACCTAGCAGCAGAAGGCAATAAAGTGACCCAAAACCAGTTTATCGAAAATATGGAAAAGAAAATTCTGGACCCCGATTTTCAGGGCGATATGAATGGATTACTGAGAAGTGGAATCGAGTATGAGATAGCGGTAGCATACGAATTTGTGAAAACTAACCTTTTGGAGAAGATTTAAACTTCATATAATTGGGGGATTTGATTTCCCTCAAGGTTGGATAAATGTTTCAAAAAGAGATAGTTGTATAGGTGAAAAATCTCCTTAATCAAATCTGTCAAATCGGAAAGTTTCTAATTTTTTCTAAAATGAAATCTCTGTCTCAACATAAAAAAGCACTTAATCAACTAAATAAATAACTATTTGAATCGATTGAGTATCTTCATCAAAAACAAGAGCGCTAGGACCAGCACGAATATGATCTAGGACATCACGAGGATCGAAGCCGGAATCAGCCGAGTGGTGCCAGTGGATTTGAGGGAGTTAGTTTAAGGGCTATAAATCAAAAAAAATGCTAGACTATAAAAATCAAATATTGCTTTCAAACCAGCCTCAAACTTGTTTTGTATGTGGAGTGAAAACAAATATTTTGGTAGATTTTTATCATACCAATTCCAAATTTATAAATACTTGAATAAAAATCGTAAAAAATAATTTATAGTAGGAGAATGATTGAATTACATCGAAACTAATAAATCCTTGGAAAATGAAAGAGCTTTTTGAATTATGGATAAGTAATACCAAAAAAAATATTAGTAGACCTGATAAATATTCATCAACAATTGGAACAATAAGCAATCACTTGATCAAAAAAGAGATCTATTTGGATATTTATACCTTAGTAGATGCTGAAGAAGTAATTAAAATAAAAGATATTTATTTTAACTTTGATGAGTATTACCATAAAAACATCAAAGGAAACCGCATGTATAGTCGATCTCTTGATTTGTATATAGAATTTTTGGATTCAAGTGATTTAATTGATGGTAAAAGAATAATTCCTGAAATTGAAAAGCTCCTAATTGACGATAAGCTTAATGAAACTGAAAAGGAGACACTAATTTTGAGTAGGCGTGGTCAAGGAAAATACAGAGAAAATATTATAAAGATTTGGGGAAAATGTTCAATATCAGGCTATCCTGATTACAGATTATTAGTGGCATCGCACATCAAACCATGGAATAAATCAGATAATATGGAAAGAATCGATCCATTCAACGGATTATTACTTTTACCAACATACGATAAATTATTTGATTTAGGGCTTATCAGCTTCTCCGAAGAAGGTGATATATTAATATCAAACCAATTGAAACATTATAATTTACTGTCATTGAGTAATGATATTAGAATCGCGGTATCCAACAATCATTTAAAATACTTAGATTTTCATAATAGAATTATTTTTAAGAATTAAAATAGATAATATTTTATTTCGAAAAAACTGTTTTATAAATTCAGTTAAATAAATTTTTTTCTGTTTTGTTTACTTTGTTCAATTATGTTTACAGCTATTTAAGATACTTGTTTAAGTAATTTTTAACTAATAATATTCTTTAAAAAAACTTTTTTAACTATATATTATATACTAACCTATAAAGATAAAATAGATTATTTAGAAAATTATCTAAATAAAATCGAAGAGAATTATACTGACAGTTTTAAGGCGGATGTAATAATTTTTATAGATTTATTTGATACTAATAATACACTCCTAAAATTTTTAATCGACATTAATACTGTTGGAGAAATAGAGAACTAGATAACTAAATTGACTTCTAGAATAGTGATAAGAAAAGATGAAATGGAAGTAAGTGAAATAATATATGATTATATAGAACTCGGTTAACACAAAATATAACAAAGTTTAATTTTTTTATCGAAAGATAATTAAACACATAACAATTAAAATAATATTGTTAACAGTTACATATAATTTTTAACAAAGGGGTATCATATTTCATATCATCAAAATCTTAACAAACTCCCCAACAACTCTCATTTCTGCTGCATTTTCTTCTGTGATTATGATGTTTTGGTACGAGCTATCAAATGAATTTGGTCTAAGCACAACGAAAGTGTGTCCCCACGTTTCTTGTGAAACAGACTTTTCACTTGAGTAAGTCTTTATGGTAAAAACCGAATTGAAATCTGGATCTGGATCACCTCTATTTTCTACCAGCACAATTTTTCCATTTCTACTTCC
>Ga0222709_1000291_pt1 | contig 13814 bp, 7 predicted proteins | sample AntAcemetage1692_FD_179822 | JGI IMG/M metagenome (GOLD analysis project Ga0222709, IMG submission 179822) | Saline water microbial communities from Ace Lake, Antarctica - #1692 | ecosystem: Environmental > Aquatic > Non-marine Saline and Alkaline > Saline | place: Antarctica: Ace Lake...
CAGCATGGATATGGAAGCTGACTTGGGAATTGATTCCATCAAACGCGTAGAAATATTCGGTGCACTTACCAAGCAGCATCCTGAGATGTCAGGGATCAATCCCAATGAATTAACAGAGCTAAGAACTTTGGCGGAGATCGTCTCTTTTGTAGGGGAAAATGTAAAAAAAAAAGTGATGGCCTAAGCGGTATTGAAACCAAAATTCAAAATACCGACATGGAGGTACTACCAAAAAGACCGAATCTGGTCCAAACAGGTACTTTCCACGGAGTCAAGCGTTTTGAAGTTGGATTGAAATACTTGCCGCAACCTGACTTTCTGGAATTTACAATGCCGGCTTCTCATGTTGTCTTAGTGACCAATGACGGATCAGCTTTGACGCCTAATGTGATCGCGGCATTACAGCAAAAAGGGAATCAAGTAGTAGTGATAAACTTGACTGGTATCACTAATCCAATAGCTAAGGATGCACTCACTTTGCCCGAGAATAGCGATCAAGCCGTAGGAAATGCCATTCAGGAAATCCAGGCGAAATATGGAAAGATCGGAAGCTTAATACACCTGCATCCGCATTTTGAGTTTCAAGGAGCTCAATTCACCCAGCATTTTGCAAAAGAAAAAGAAGTGCTCAAAGCCTTGTTCTTTCTTGCGAAACATGTGCAAAAAGACTTGAATGACTTGGGTACTAATGAAAGAGCCAGTTTCCTTACCTGTACAAGAATGGATGGAAAATTGGGACAAGGAAAACGTGGAAATACCTCTGTCGTTGGTGGTGGCATCACAGGTTTGGTGAAGTGTTTGAATTTGGAGTGGTCGCCGGTTTACTGCCGAGCGATTGATATTCAACCGGAATTATCCCTTGATCAGATTACCCATCAGCTAATGGCAGAATATCACGATGCCAATGTGGCTGTTGTAGAAGTTGCCTATTCTGAAGAAGGGAGAAAAACAACTACTGCCATTCCAACTGAGCTGCTGGAAAATCAGTCGATCTCAACTACCGTCACTAGTGATTCTGTATTTCTTGTCAGTGGTGGTGCAAGAGGAGTGACCGCCGCTTGTGTCATTGAAATGGCGAAGACATTTGCTTGCAAATTTATACTGCTCGGTAGATCAAGTCTTGATACTGAAATTCCAGAATTTGCCAGAAATGAAAACGACGAAAGTGCTTTGAAGCGCTTGATCATGATGGATATGAAGGCAAAAGGGGAACAACCGAGTCTTCCAAAAGTAAAAAGCATCTTCAATAATATCATAGCCAAAAAGGAAATTGATGAAACGATTTCCTTGATTCAAAGTCATGGCAGTGAGGTCAGCTATATCGCGGGAGATGTCACTGATTTGGCAAGTTTTAAGAATTCATTGGATCAGGCAACAGCACAACTTGGAGCGGTCACGGGAATCCTTCACGGTGCAGGTCGATTGGCAGATAAGTACATTCAGGATAAGACGGAAAGTGATTTTGAAAATGTCATAGCTGTCAAACTGGATGGCTTGCTAAGTCTGCTTGGAGCCGTTGATATTCATCGGTTAGAGCACCTGATTTTATTTTCTTCGGTCGCTGGATTTTATGGAAATCTGGGGCAAACGGATTATGCGATTGCGAATGAAATCTTGAGCAAGGCCGCACACCTATTTAAAACCAATCATCCGGAAACACAGGTCTCTGCCATCAACTGGGGCGCATGGGATAGTGGAATGGTAGGCGGCGAATTGAAAGCGCAGTTTGAAGCAGCCGGCATTAGCCTGGTAAACAGTGAAGGTGGCGCTGCCATGCTGGTGAACGAACTGAACACTGATTATGCCAATCAGGCTCAGGTGATTATCGGTGGCACATTACCGGCCGCGGTTAGTCATTTAGGAGCATTAAGGACACACCGAATTCATCGGCAATTGATGCTGGAAAATAATCCATTTCTAAACCATCACAAGATTCAAAACAACCCAGTCTTGCCCGTGGTCAATGCAGTAGGATGGATGGCTCACAGTTGTGAAAAGCTCTATCCTGATTATTCCCTGTTCAAAATTGAAAACATCTCCTTATTCAAAGGGATTATTTTCGATGGAAATCAGCAGGAGGATTACATTTTGGAGCTAAAGGAGCTGGAGAAAGACGAAGAGAAAATCATATTTGAAACCACTGTTTTTAGCGAAGGCAAAAAGTTACCAAGCAATCATTATCGTGCAAGGGTCACCTTGTTGAATAAGCACTCATTTCCTGAGTCACCTATATTTGAACATCAAATAAGCGATACCTATCCACCCACAGATGGGCAGGTATTGTATCAAGATGGTTCCCTTTTCCATGCGCCCTATTTCCAGGGGATAAAAGAAATATTGGATTGCAATGAGCATCAAATCGTACTTTCCTGTATTGCCTCGGAAGTACCCTTATCAGAACAAGGACAGTTTCCGGTAGGCAGTATCAATACGTTTTTTGCAGATATTCAGTATCAGGGAATGCTGGTGTGGGTCCAGAAAAATTACGAGGGAGCAAAGAGCCTTCCGCTGAAAACGGATAGTGTAACACTGTATCGTCCCGTACCATTTGGCAAAGAATTATTTGTAACGGTTAAAGTTAAAGAAGCCGATGAATCAACGTTGGTTGCTGACTGTACCGTCTATGATGAGCAAGGATTTGTGTACATCAAAACAGCTGGTGCAGCCGTGACTATCTCCAGACAACTGGTATGGTAATAAGTAGGAAGACGGAAGACCAAAAAAATCAATCATGAACAAAATAGCCATTATAGGAACAGCTGCACTTTTCCCCGGATCTTCGACACCGAAGGAGTTTTGGGAAAATTTGATGGCTGAAAAGGACCTCACGGGTCGTGCCACAGCGCAAGATTTCGGGATAGATCCTGCATCGATTTTTCATCCTGACAAAGGAATTGAGGACCGATGCTATTCTACTCGTGGTGGCTATATTCGTGACTTTAAGTTTGACCCAAAGGGCTTTGAATTGTCAGCCGACTATTTGAGCAAACAGGATAAATTGTTTCAATGGTCGCTTTATGCAGCAAAGGAAGCACTTATCGATGGAGGCTACTTTCAGGAAAAGGAAAAGCTGAAAAATTGTGGCTTAATTCTCGGGAATTTATCCTTTCCGACAAGCTCTTCGCATCAGCTTATTTCGGATATCTACTGTCGTTCTTTAGAATCGAATATTCAAGAATTATTAAAAGCTCCGGAATTCAGATTAAAGGCTCACAATCAAATTCCCCCTGACAATAAAGTACTGGAATACACACCATCAGAAATGGTGAGTAAAGCATTGGCACTCGGAAAAACGCATTATGAATTGGATGCTGCCTGTGCGAGCTCTTTATATGCGATTAAGATGGCTTGTGATGAATTGCAAACCGGTAAAGCCGATATGATGTTGGCCGGTGCAGTCAGTGCCTCCGACCAACTGTTTATCCACATGGGATTCTCCATATTCCATGCTTATTCACCTATGGATAAGAAATTTGTCCCATTCGATGCAGCATCTGGAGGATTGATTTCTTCTGAAGGTGCAGGAATGGTATTGTTGAAAAGACTGGAGGATGCAGAACGAGATGGAGATCACATAGTCGGAGTTATTGGTGGCATAGGTTTGTCAAATGACGGACGCGGGAAATTTCTGTTGAGCCCAAATCCCAAAGGACAAAATTTAGCCTTCGAAAGAACCTATGCTGACAATGCTATTTCACCAGCGGATACCTCTTATATCGAGTGTCATGCTACGGGTACCCCACTTGGAGATATCACTGAGTTGAACTCGATTGCCACTTATTTTTCGAAGTATGATGCTAGCCCATTGCTGGGTTCAGTAAAGTCAAATATGGGCCATCTGCTGACAGCAGCAGGAATGACTGGATTATTGAAGGTATTATTAGCCATGCAGCATGAGGTGATTCCGCCTAATATCAATTTGATGAATCCAATCAAATCGGATAGCAATTGGGAGGGGGACAAGAGAATGATCGTAAACCATACCCCTTGGAAAGACACGATAAAGCAAGCAGGGATTAATTCATTTGGCTTTGGTGGTACCAATGCGCATATGGTTGTCCAAAATTATTTAGGTGAAAAAAGTGACACTGATCAGCCCAATAAGCTGGTATCCTTGCAATCGATGGCCGTCATTGGGATGGATGCTCATTTTGGAACTTGCGAAAACTTGGATGCTTTCTACCATACCATTTATAATGGAGATCAACTTTTCACCCCACTTCCAATAAATCGCTGGAAAGGGATGGAATCCAATACATCCGTGCTGAAAAAGTATGGCTTTGAACATGGAACTCCACCAAATGGCGCTTACATCGAGGAGTTCGAAATTGATTTGTTGCGCTATAAAATACAGCCAAAAGAAGCCGAACGTCTGCATCCTCAGCAAGCTTTACTGCTCAAAGTGGCTGACAATGCCATCAAAGATGCAGGCTTGGAAGAGCATCAAAATGTAGCCGTATTGGTGGCTATGGAAACAGAATTAGCGATTCATCAGTGTCTGGCCCGGTGGGATGTAGAATGGCAGGTAAAAGAGGCCTTGGAAAATGCTGGTCTTGAGTTGACCGAAGAAGAATTAGCGGAACTTATTCAATTGACTAAGAAAGCTATTTATCACCGAGAAGGTAAGCCAGCGCCCAGTGAATTCACCAGTTTTATCGGGAATTTAATGGCAAGCAGAATCAGCGCGCTATGGGATTTCTCGGGTGCTGCATTTACCGTTTCTTGTGGTGAAAACTCCGTGTTCAAAGCATTGGAGATTGCACAGAATATGCTGTCACTGGGAGAGGTGGATGCCGTAGTGATAGGTGCCGTTGATTTCTCCGCTGGTCTTGAGAATGTATTATTGAGACAGAAGGAATATGCCACGAACACCAATCCAACACCATCTTTTTCATTTAATACGGACAACGAAGGCTGGATGATCGGGGAAGGTGCCGGTGCGATTGTATTAAAGAAAAATAAGGTTGGAGCGCAAGAAAAAGTCTATGCCGTAATCGACGAGATCGGAACCGCCAATACTCAAAAATCATTCGATTACCTGGAATTGGCTGCGACAGGAATCTCCGCTCAAGATCGATCCGAGCAGGAGCAGTTATTTCAAAACAAATCCGACAGACCCATCGCATTAGGCTCGGTCAAAGCCAACATCGGGAATACGTTTGCCGCCTCAGGAATGGCCGGTTTGATAAAAACAGCACTGTGCGTCTATCATCGGTTTATCCCCGGAATACCTAATTGGACCAGTCCTCAAAACGATGATTTCCAAAAGACCCCTTATTATTTCCCTACCGAATCCCGACCGTGGATTTTATCTGATGGAGTGAACAGCAGAAAGGCCGCTGTGAATGGCGTAGCTGGTATTCAAATTCAATTAAGCAGTGCAGATTCAAAGCGAATCGACACGCACACATTTCTTCGAAATCAAACGCCCGCATTATTTATTCTGGCGGGCAAGGATAACGAAGCGCTGTTAGCGGAGCTTGAGATATTAAAATCAAACCTGGAATCTGATCAAGAGCTGAGTTCACTAGCAGAGCAGTTGTATAGCAAATTTTCTACCCAAAAACTTCAGTATTCCATTGTATTGATTGCGAAAAGTAAAAGTGCTTTAGGTAAGGAGATTCAATTTTTTCAAAATCAACTGGCGCTGTCCTTTCAAAAAAATCAAGCGCTGAAAACTCCAATGGGAAGCTACTTTACACCTAGCCCATTGGGACACGAAGGCAAAGTGGCTTTTGTCTATCCAGGTTCTGCCACTGCTTACACCGGTTTGGGAAAAGACAGCTTTCAGCTTTTCCCTGAATTACTGACTCGGTATGAAAATCTGGTAGAAGACCTCGATCAGTTGATTAATGGGCATTACTTATATCCAAAGCTAAAAAGCGCAGACGAAGCCAAGCCCGATATTTACACCAATTCAATTGCGATGATGTCGTCTGGTGTATTTTACTCGACCATCTTCACGGAGATCTTACGGGATCAATTCAAATTGATGCCGGACATTGCATTTGGGTATAGCATGGGAGAGTGCAGCAGCATGTGGTATGCTTTGGGAGTCTGGCATCCTCGTGGCGCTCAAAAGTTTCGGAAGTCTCCGATTTTTAAAAACCGATTTGCCGGCAATCTGGAAGTACTCGCAGCACACTGGGGCATCAGTAGCGAGACCGCCAAAGCAAAATGGATAAGTATAGTGCTGCTAGCACCGCAGGCAAAAGTGGAGGCGCTGATAGCAGGGAAGGAGCAGGTGTTTCTGACTTTCATCAATACCGATAAGGAAGTGATTATTTCAGGGGATAAAGAAACCTGTTTGCAAATCGCTGCTGAACTCGACTGTCATTCCATTCCGATTCCGTTTCAAAATGTAATCCACCATGATTTCTGTATCAGTGAAAAAGAAGGGCTACAGGATATGCATCACTTTGAGATCGTGGACCGTCCTAAGACTGATTTTTACTCAAGTATCACCCAGGATAAGATTACTGTAGTTAGTCAAGAAATTGCTGAAAATTCAGTTGCTGTCTGTGCGCAACAAGTCAATTTTCCAAAAACCATCCAAACGGTTTATGATGCCGGGGCACGCATCTTTATTGAAGTCGGCGCCAATGCCACCTGTACCAATTGGATTCAAAGCAATCTGAAAGACAAATCACATCATGCAGTGGCGATGGATCAAAAAGGGAAATCAGACGGTAGTAATCTGGTCAATTTATTGGCGCAATTAATCAGTCACGGCGTACAGTTAGATTTGTCTATACTATTCCCAAAGGCGGAGGAAGCTACAGCGCAAGGCCAATTCATGAAGAAAATAATTCCCGGAGGAATGCCACTGGATCAATTATTTGAAGATGAAAATGTAGTAGCACATTTCAGCAACATAAGAAATACCAGAGCGAAAAAGCGGACCACCAAAAAAGCATTGGTCTTGGCTGGTCATGAATCAGATGAGGATAATTTATCAGCTGATAGTATAGCGCCCGGAACTTATGATAACCAATCATTCAAAATAAATTTTAGCAAAGTCGAAAGAAGCAGTGCAACTATGTATACATCTACTTTAAAAAACGAAGAACCTATCGCAATTTCTAAAAATGTACTGGGAGAGAACGGATTGCGTCTCCAGAATTTTGAAGCTGGCGAACAATTTGAAGGCAAGGAAATTATCTTTTCGCAACAAGATTTAGAAGAATTTTCGACCGGCAAAATTGCCAATGTCTTTGGCCCCGAATATGCAATTATCGATACCTATCGACGTCGTGTGATGTTGCCCATGTATCCTTATTTGCTAGTCAGTCGGGTGACCAAGATGAATGCAAAACTTGGGGTATACCAACCCTCAACCATGACCACCGAGTATGATATTCCATACAATGCCTGGTACACCACTGATCAGCAGATTCCTTCTGCCGTCTGTGTGGAGTCCGGTCAATGTGATTTGCTCCTGATTTCTTACTTAGGAATTGATTTGCAAAACAAAGGCAATTTGGTCTATCGATTGTTGGATTGTAAGCTGACATTCATGGACGATCTGCCGTATGAAGGACAGACCTTGCGCTATGATATATCGATCGATTCGTTTGTCCGCAACGGAGACAATCTGATATTTTTCTTCAGTTACCTGTGTTATGTCGAAGATCGTGTAGTATTGAAAATGGATGGCGGGTGTGCAGGATTTTTTGCAGATCACCAATTGCTGGATGGTGCCGGAGTAGTCTATGCCAAAAGCGAAATTGAAGCTAGAAAAAATGCAGAACGGAAGTATTTCACGCCTTTACTAAACACACAAAAGAGCTCATTTTCAAAGCAAGATTTGCAACATTTGATTGATGGAGATATAGAAAAATGCTTTGAGGATATTTCTTATTTTGCAAATGGTCGTAATCCATCGCTTCGCATTCCACCGGAAAAGATCCTTATGCTTGATCGCATTATTTCAGTTGATCTGACCGGCGGCGCTTATGGCTTGGGATCCATTGTGGCAGAGAAAGATTTGCACCCTGATGACTGGTATTTCCCCTGTCACTTCAAAGATGACGAGGTATTGGCGGGATCGCTGCAAGCAGAAGGCGGCGGAAATCTGCTACGCTTTTTCATGTTGATGTTAGGCTTGCAACGGATGACCAAAGACGCACGTTTTCAACCTATTTTTGGTTTGGGACAGCGGGTACGTTGCCGAAAACAAGTGTCTCCGATAGCGGACACCAAACTTATCTATAAACTTGAAATCAAAGAAATCGGTCTTTTTCCTGATCCCTATGTGATCGGTGATTTAGAGATTATTTCAGATGGCGTCATCACGGTTCACTTCGAAAACCTTGGTTTAGCGTTGCGTGAAAAGTCAAATCCAAAATACCTTGATCCGACTGAAGGCGTGAAAATCGCTCCGCGTTCTGAAGGTGCACTGATGAATGAAAAGGATATCACCACCTTCGCATTGGGAGATATGACCGAATGCTTTGGCCCTGACTTTGAGATCTATAAAGGTCGTAAAATGTCCCGCCAGCCCAATTCTGATTTGCAATTGATTTCCAGAATTTTGAGCGTGGATGGCAGCAAAGGAGACTTCTCCAAAGACGTTCCGATCATTGCAGAATACGATGTGCCCGAGGATGCCTGGTATTACTTACAGAATTCCAACCTGACGACGCCCTATTCCATGTTGATGGAGATTGCATTGCAGCCTTGTGGATTGCTAGGCGCCTATATGGGTAGCACCTTACAATTTCCGGAAAAGGATTTATACCTCCGAAATTTGGATGGGGACGGGGAAACATTTGCGCTTCCGACAGGGACAGATTTTAGAGGAAAGACCATCACCAACAAATCCGTTCTGGTTTCCTCTGTTGCCTACGGGGAGACTATCTTGCAGCGCTACACCTTTGAACTATCCATTGATGGACACCTTTTTTATAAAGGAAATTCCTCCTTTGGATTTTTCACAGCGAAGGCATTGGCAGCTCAGAATGGCTTGGATAAGGGCGGGGAAGTTCCCGCCTGGTACATCACCGAGCAATTGAAAGCGACTGACTATATGCGAGTCAAGTTGGACTCGCTTTACGGAAAGATGAAGTTGTATAAAGCTCCGGAAGCGAAGCCACATTACCGCTTGGCAGGCGATCAATTGAATCTGCTGCATGAGTTGATCATCGCAAAAGACAAAGGTCAATTTGGCAAGGGATATATTCATGCCACCAAATTTGTGAAAACCTATGACTGGTTTTTCACCTGTCATTTCTACCAGGATCCGGTCATGCCCGGCTCACTTGGGGTGGAATCGATCTTACAGGCAATGCAGGTATTTGCCTTGCAGCAAGATCTGGGAGCAGCGTTCAAGTCACCAAAATTTACTCAGGTTCCTCAGCATAAGACAGTCTGGAAGTATCGCGGTCAAATTCTGCTTGCGGTCAAGGAAATGAACTTAGAGGTGCATATTAAAACGATCGAAAAACGAGGCGCACAATTGGTTATTGTGGCCGACGCATTTTTGTGGAATGATAAAATGAGAATCTATCAAGTCACCGATATCGCATTGGGAATTGAGGAAGAGTTAGGAACACTTGAAACTTACAATTAATACGTATAGATATGAATTTCAGCGGAACACCACAGCAATTATTCTGGCAAGGTTCTCCCCGAGACATTGTCTTCGATGTCGCGGGTATCAGAGCAAAATTGGCACAGACGGATAAGCCTTGCTATGTTATGAAGGATTTCAATGGCCGGATAGGAGTGGGCAATACCGGAACTCTGGTATCGGAAGGAAGGGGATTACAAGTATTGGCGATGGTGAGCCCGATGGCTGCCGAGCAATTGGGAGACCCGACTTTTCGCTCAGATTATAAGCTAAAGTATGCCTACAAAACAGGAGCGATGGCAAACGGGATCGCTTCTGCGGATTTAGTCATTGCCATTGGAAAAGCAAATTTATTAGCCTCGTACGGAGCGGGAGGTCAAGTTCCTGAGACAATCAACCAATCGCTCAATAAGATCCAGGCGAATCTGCCGCATCAGACCTATGCCGTCAATTTGATCCATTCCCCATCCGAACAAGCAATAGAGGCGGCAGCGGTGCAGTTATTTTTGGACAAAGGCGTAAAGGTGGTGGAAGCATCTGCATTCTTGGCATTGACAGAAAACATTGTCTACTATCGGGTGGCAGGCCTTAGCCGAGATGCAGCACACAAAGTCGTAATTGGAAACAAAGTCATTGCCAAAATCTCCCGAAAGGAAATCGCGATTCCATTTATGCAAGCACCACCTGAGGCTTTTGTGCAATCCTTATTGGGCAAAGGCAAGATCACTCCGCTACAAGCTGAGTTGGCAAAACAGGTTTCGATGGCGGATGATATTACGGTGGAAGCAGATTCGGGTGGGCATACCGATAATCGACCTTTAGTTGCCGTACTGCCGATTATCATTCAATTGCGAAATGAGATGCAAGAGGCAAATGCTTTTGCAAATCACATACGAGTCGGTGCAGCAGGGGGGATCTCCACACCAGCCTCCGCATTGGCGGCCTTTATGATGGGTGCCGCTTATGTGGTCACCGGAAGTGTGAATCAGGCTTGTGTAGAGGCAGGCACCTCCGAGCACGTCCGGAAGTTGCTGCAAGTGGTAGATTCAACAGATGTGATGGGCGCTCCTGCGTCCGACATGTTTGAGATGGGTGTCGAGCTGCAAGTATTGAAGCGGGGAACACTATTCGGCCCAAGAGCAAAAAAATTATATCAGTATTACAAGACCTATGAATCCATTGATGAGATTCCAGCCGAGGAAAGACAAGCCCTAGAAGAAAAAGTATTTAGAAAACCATTGGAGGAAATCTGGCAATCCTGTATTGAATTTTTCCAACAACGGGATCCAGAGCAAATCGAACGCGCCAAAGATAATCCGCGCCGGAAGATGGCCTTGATCTTCAGATGGTACCTTGGCTTATCCTCCAATTGGGCAAATGCGGGAACTTCAGATCGAGTTCTGGATTATCAGATTTGGTGTGGACCAGCGATGGGCGCATTCAATGATTGGGTGAAAGGCAGTTATTTGGAGCACTACGAAAATAGAAAAGTGGCAGATGTCGCTACGCAAATCATGGAAGGCGCTGCCTATCTATACCGTATTCAAAGTCTAAAAATGCAAGGTGTTGGTTTTTCGAAAGAACTGGAAAAAGTAGGACTGCTTGAGAACTTGCCTGTTGAAGATGGAGTGTTGGTAGGGTAGGGAATTGGGTGGGGTTGTAGATTATGGATAACAGCAGGGGCTATGCGCAGTGTCACGAAGGGCATTGCGTATAGGTTTTGTTAGCGCGCGTCTTTTAATTTTTCAATTATTCTTTTCAGATCAGATTTTGAAAGTGTCTCGAGAACTTCAGATTGTGATTTTGGCGGGTTCTTTAGTCTTTTAGCCATTTTAACAAAGGCTTCTTTCGCTTTTTCAGGATGCAGGTCATATACATTGCACAAGAATTCATCTGGATGCTGAATCTCACTATCGTATTCACTTTCAATAGATTTAGGAAAGTCCTTTAAGTTGTAAGTTACTATCACATTCGCTTTTGAGCGAATTGCTGCCACAACAACATGACGGTCATTTGGATCAGGAAGTGTTATACCTGAAATGAGAGAGCTGTATTTGTCAACATTGGAATCTGGGAAGGCAATATTCATGGCCTCAATGGTCAATTGTAGTTGACTTTCTTTCAAGTCAGGTCGATTTAGTAACAAATTACGAGACCATTCATCCTGAATTTCTATGGACCATTTCGGTTTAAAAAGTCCATTGTCAGCCAAAGAGAGTAGCAAGTCTCTTACAGGAGCAGGGTAGCGCACACATGCGTCAAGAACAGCTATGAAATTTGATAAGTAAATCATTCGTAACCAAGGTTCAAATCCTGAGCTTGTTCTGAAAGAAATTTCAACTTTTCTTCTCTAGTTCTTTGAAGACTTTTCTCATAGGTGACTAGATCTCTTAGCAAGATTCTTCGATGGCTCCCTACTTTCTTAAACGGAATAGTATTGTTTTCCAGCAACTTAACCAAATGAGGCCTAGATACATTCAGCATATCTGCAGCTTGTTGTGTGCTCACCTCAGAATCTGTAGGAATGATTGTGATTGACTTACCCTCTGACATATTTGATAAGATGGTTATCAACAAGGAAAGAGCCGTTTTCGGAATGGTGATAAACTCTCCGGTTTCTTGAATTTTTATCTTAACACCAGGAGTTGAAACAGTGCGCAGTGCACTAAAAACTCCTTTAAGTCTTGTCATAGATTCTAGTGCAATTCTTTGATCGTCTCCAGATGTTCCTTTTAATATTGTTTCCATGTTTCTTTTTTTTCTTTAATCAAATATATGTAAACGAAACAAGTGAAATAAACGAACTGCCTAATCTGTAAACTTTTTTCAGGACGAGCCAAAGATAATCCGCGCCGGAAGATGGCCTTGATCTTCAGATGGTACCTTGGCTTATCCTCCAATTGGGCAAATGCAGGAACTTCAGATCGAGTCCTGGATTATCAGATTTGGTGTGGACCAGCCATAGGCGCATTCAATGATTGGGTGAAAGGCAGTTATTTGGAGCACTACGAAAATAGAAAAGTGGCAGATGTCGCTACGCAAATCATGGAAGGTGCTGCCTATCTATACCGTATTCAAAGTCTAAAAATGCAAGGTGTTGGTTTTTCGAAAGAACTGGAAAAAGTAGGACTGCTTGAGAATTTGCCTGTTGAAGATGGAGTGTTGGTAGGGTAGGGGTGGTGAATTGGGTTGTGGATGGTGTGCGCAACTTCACTGTGCATGGCTCCCAGGTTGCGAATTTTAAAATTACTTGCTGATTGATCCGCTATGGCTAAGTGGTGCGGGAACCGTCTCATCAGCTATAGGGATTGATCTTTATCAGCCTGATTCTTGAGGATCAGGCTGATATAGCCTAACCTTTTTTAATTATCTATCTAGGTGTACTTTGTGTGTATTGTAGTGAGAAGTATCCTCTCAGGTTGATGTTGGATTCACTTGGATTTGTCCTCCAATTGCTTTCAAGACTTTCATAATTGTCCCAAATTGAGGTTTTGCACCATCTGACAATGCTTTGTACAAACTCGGTCTGCTCAAACCAGTTTCTTCCGCGATTTTGGTCATCCCGATGGCTTTTGCAATATGTCCAATTGCATTAATCACATCTGCATGATTTCCTTCTTCTAAAACAGTATTAAGATATTCCGCAATCATCTCTTTGTTATCCAAGTAATCCGCTATTTCAAATCTTGAAGTTTCCATTTTTCAGTTATTTAATTTTTTGGCCAAATTTCCTTTGCTTTCGCAATTTCCTTCGCCTTCTTAACGTCTTTTTCTTAAGCGCATTTGGCACAAAATTAGAATGAACACTAGCTGTTGTTATCTGCTTTTACTTTGTGAATCTCAATATTTTATGTTTCAATTTTTTCAACTCATCAATTCTTAAGTCAATATTTCCATTAATTAAATTGGTTCTACCCTTAAGTTGGTGGAACATATAAATAAAGTGACTTAATGTGGGGAGCGCGGGTTTTACTGAAACCACTTGTTGGCTGATTTACGGCGATTTAGAAGAATCAACTAAATTGAAATACTACCCAACTTCTGATTTCCCCATTAAACTCGTGATAGAACTAATCATCTTAGACCTGAAAGGGGTAAATAGCTAAGCGATGGGTGAAGCCCATCGATAGTCGATCATGCATGTTTTGTACTCAGCCCTGAAAGGGCAAAATCAACATTTTGCCTCATCCCCAAGCCTATCGCTCGTCATACTCCACCTTATATTTTTTCAAAAAAGCCAGGT
>Ga0222709_1000292_pt1 | contig 13767 bp, 15 predicted proteins | sample AntAcemetage1692_FD_179822 | JGI IMG/M metagenome (GOLD analysis project Ga0222709, IMG submission 179822) | Saline water microbial communities from Ace Lake, Antarctica - #1692 | ecosystem: Environmental > Aquatic > Non-marine Saline and Alkaline > Saline | place: Antarctica: Ace Lake...
CGCTTTCGCGAAAGCAAAAAAACGACTACCAACAAAAATATAAATTTTACGTAAATTTTAAAATCTGATTTTTGATTGAAATTAAGCTGCATTTAACGAATTTAAACGGTAATAAACGTAAGTAATTGAAAGTAAACATTTAAAATAATGTTCTAATTTTAAAACAGTTACATCTTTGCATCGTCGATCAACAACAGATCAACAAACACTTTTTTTAATCCATACAAACTAATTTAAAACAAACGTTATGAGCAATCTAGCAAACAAAGTACAGCTAATAGGTAACCTGGGACAAGACCCAGCGATTGTTACCTTTGACAACGGTAAAAAACTCGCTAAGTTTTCTATCGCAACGTCAGAAAATTACGTAAACAAGAACGGCGAAAAAGTAAACGACACGCAATGGCACAACATCGTAGCTTGGGACAAAACAGCCGATATTATCGAGAAATACGTCACTAAAGGAAACCGCATAGGTCTGGATGGGAAACTCACCTCTCGCACGTATACAGATAACGACGGTGTGAAACGTTTTGTCACTGAAATCGTATGTGCTAACATCTTAATGCTGGGCACAAGGCTTTGATTTCAAGTTCAGAGTTATGAGTCCAGCGTTTAGACCTGAGAATATAGATTTTGGGACTCAAAGCTTAGGACCTATAATAATTATTTAGTACACATTTAAAACTCCATTCAAACTAATTTTTAAAAACAACAATCATGAGCAATCTAACAAACAGAGTACAGTTAATCGGGAACCTAGGACAAGACCCCGTAATCACAAACCTAGAAAGTGGAAAGAAAATGGTCCGATTTTCTATCGCAACAACCGAGTCGTATGTGAACAAAACAGGCGAGAAAGTAAACGACACGCACTGGCATAACATCGTAGCTTGGAACAAAACAGCCGATATTATCGAAAAATTCGTCACTAAGGGAAACAAAGTAGGCATAGAAGGCAAACTCACCTCACGCAGTTGGGACGATAAAGACGGCACCAAGCGCTACATAACAGAGGTTCTTTGTAACGAGGTTTTATTGTTAAGCCCAAAAGAAAGTTAAGCACGAAGGGTAACACGCTTCCTATATTCATAAACTTCCCCATAATCGCGCTGCGGTTTTAGGGAAGTTTTTTATGTACTGCCTTTCATGTTTTTAGGTGTTTATATTTTGGGACGCAATACGTAGACTCTTCAAGTTGCAATAGGTAAAAAGCACTATAAAAAAATTGGTATTGGGCCATCAACAATAGGTGATAATAAAGAAATAGTAGGCAATTACCAATAGGTAATCAGCCGTTGGTAATCTGTGACCTGAATGTGCACCTTATTCTTTTTCAAATCCTGCTAGGGTTATGATTTTTAACGGTATTTGCTTTCGCGAAAGCGAAGTCCTTATTATCTTAACGCCATGGAAAAATCATTGAAACAAATTATACAAACGCGCCGCTCTGTGTTTCCGGCGCAATACACTGGAAAACAGATACCACAGGCAGAAATTCTTACGATTTTAGACGCAGCACGATGGGCACCCAACCACGCAAAAACGCAACCGTGGCGTTTTAAAGTCTTACAAGGAGACGCGCTAGGGCAGCTAGGAGATTTTCTAGCCGATGCCTATTTAAGCACAGCTGATGCTAAAGAGTTTACTAGCAATAAATTACGCCACACGCCACGAGCTGCAAGCGCAATTGTTCTTGTGTTTATGAATCGCGATGTAAAAGAGCGTATACCAGAATGGGAAGAAGTGGCTGCTGTTTCAATGAGTGTTCAGAACATGTGGCTTACAGCGCACGAATTAGGTTACGGGTCCTATTGGAGTTCGCCTAAATCATTTATAAACATGGCACAATTTGAGCTCATTAACGTAGGTCAGAGGGAGCGCTTTCTTGGCTTTTATTATCTAGGAACACATGATGCCGTTGAACAAGAATTGCCGGAGCGCATGGCAGTCCAAGAATTTACGCAATTTGTAGGTTTTTAGATTGGTTAGGTGAACGCGAGTAACTGTCCGGTTGTTTATGAATCGCAGTACGTTGACAGGATTAAAAAATGGGTTAACGCCACTAGTCTTTTGTTGCACCTCTGATAGTGAGTCCGAGCGTTAAGACAGTCGCAGTTTTAATGCGTTTGTTCCCGTTCATACTTAAACCCAAGTTCAGCTTGCTCGTTTCACTTCTGACTTAACCAAGAACTTTAGATCCAGTTGCGCTTTTTGTTTTGATAAACAGAATGTAACACCTCGTAGAGGTAGGACTTTAACCCAGTAATTAATAACAACTGCTCCACATGGAGCAAAAAAAAGCTTTAAAACCTAAAGTATTTGTAGTTTTTCTCAATAGTTTTGGGCTGCGCAATTCTGCCTGTACCCGTTTTAAGGAATTAGGCGAGGAGCAGGGTTTTGATATTACCTATTGGAACAACACGGTTTTTAATCTTGAGCAAGAATTGGGTTATCCAGAGATGAAAATTGCGAGTACGTTTACAGGTCTTAAAAAACCAGTACTTAATCACACCCGTAAGCGTGTCGAGTTAGCGCTTTCGCGAAAGCGGAGAAACAACCCATTTTATGCAACCTATATATTCCCGTTACCATGCAACAGCCCGTAGAATACGATGAATAGTGCAGTTGTAAAATACCATGAGCTTTTTAGCGAAACACCACAGGGTTTGCAGCGCATTATGGCTGCTATGAACGCCGCAGAGTGTGCTACAAACCGGTACAAGGAGCTTAAAAAGCAGCTTCAAAATCACCGACAAGATCTGATTTTTTGCACGACGCAACGAGCGACGCAAGCCATAGCGACCGTACTTGCAGCAAACGATTTAGGCATTAAAACAGCTTCCTGGATTTATGGCTGGGACGACTTGCCCAAAGGCATGACCGCCACCACGACCGACTATTATTTTGTTTCGTCAGAACTCATGAAAGAACAGTTGCTAGCATATTATCCCAATGCCTGGACCGAACAAATTTCTGTAATTGCTACCCCGCAATTTGAACCACATTATGACGCTTCTTTACTGCTTTCGCGAAAGCAGTTTGCCGATAATCACGGGTTACAGGAGCAAACTAAATACGTCTGTTTCTCTGGGGACGCCACAACTTCGCCGCCGCCAGACCACTACTATCTAGAAAATACCGCACAAGCCGTGCGCCGTTTAAATGAGGAAGGACCCAATGTTGCGATTATTTATCACAAAGTATCTGTAGATACTACAGGCCGTTATGACGCAATACGCATAAAATATAAGGACGTAATTACCGTTATAGATCCCCTATGGAAACCTACGGGTGCGCAATGGAACCAGGTTACGCCTACCAAAGAAGATTTTGCATTACTAGCAAATATTTGCCATCATTGCGAGCTAGTAGTAAATATTTGTTCCAGTATGGTGTTTGATTTTTCAATAGACCATAAGCCTACCATGTACCCCAATTATGAGCAACCACAACTTAAAAATGGCATACGCGACATTGGTCAGAATTACAGCTACGTACATTTCCATTCCATGCCAGACTACGACACCAGCGTTATTTGGGCGATGCGCAAAGAAGAAATTCATGAAGGTATTAAAGGTGTGCTATATGGCAGTTTGAACACTCTGCCCGTAACTAAGAAGTGGTATGGCATTATAAACAAAACAGAAGAACCGCAACATGCGTGTGCTCGTATTTGGGAAGGGATAAGAACTGTACTATGAATAAATTTCTCAAATACTTTGTAATAATTTGCGCGCTGACAGCCGTTTTTTGGATAGGCGCGGGCAAAATTATAGACCATGGTCTTATACAACTGGACAAAAGCCGTTATCAGGAGTGGGAAGCCATAGCGGGTGGTGGTATTAATGCTGATGTTGTGATTTTAGGCAGTTCCAGAGGTGTGAGTGGTTATAACCCGCAGATCATAGGCGAAGGGCTTCGCAAAAAAACCTATAATTTGAGTTACGACGCTGGGTCCTTTGCATTGCAGGCCTCTAAATTTGATTTGTATCTTGAAAACAATAAAACGCCCAAGATTATTATTCAAAACATAGATTTCACACATTTTGCAGCAAACGACACGCTGATAGGGGAGAACAATATGCTACCGTTCCGTGAAAACGATTTATTTAAAACCCACTTTGCGGGTTATGAAAATCATATTTTTGAACCGTGGAACTTGTTTTCTATTAAGTACACCAGAAACTTTAGGCTTATTCGGAAGGGATTATATGGTTATTTCGGTGTTTATGACGGCCACAATCTTCACGACAACGGTTTTGTTTCAAAGGATGAGGTTTTTAAGAAGGACCAGCGAAACCTAGTAGCACTAAAAAAAACGGTAAAAGCAAGGAAGTATGCTTACCTATTACGAAACGTAGAAATTGTAAAAAAGAGTATGGTGAGTTATTCAATAAAATCTAAAGTCGTCGTGGTATGGGCACCGGAGTATATAGAGCGCTACGCGCTTGCACCTGAATTGCACGCAATTATAAGTGAGCAGTTTCGAACCCTAGCTAGTCGTTATCCAAATATTACTTTTATAGACCTGTCTGACCACGCCATGGGCAAAGAGACTGTAAACTTTTACGATACTTTTCATCTCAATAGCACCGGTTCTACGACGTTTTCAACCTTGTTAGTTCCTTATTTAGCACCCTAACGCATGCTGTTTAACTCGCTTACTTTTTTAGTGTTTTTACCAGCGGTGTTTTGTATATACTGGTTTGTATTGCATAAAAACCTTCTGGCGCGTAATGTGTTTTTATTGCTTGCCAGTTACGTGTTTTATGGCTGGTGGGACTGGCGCTTTTTATCGCTCATAGCATTCAGCACCCTTGTAGATTACTATGTGGCCAGATTCATAGCCACAAGCTATTCTCAAAAAAAGCGCAAATTATTGCTCGTAGTTTCGCTGATTGTAAACTTGGGCTTGCTAGGTTTTTTCAAATACGTTAATTTTTTTGTAGATAGTTGGGTAGATGCGTTTAACGGTCTAGGCATTGCAATGAACACAAGCACGTTAAACATCATTCTACCTGTAGGGATTTCGTTCTATACTTTTCAGACACTTAGTTATACTATAGATGTGTACAGGGGCAACTTGCAAGCGTCGCGCAAACTTATAGATTTTGCGACCTACGTTGCCTTTTTTCCGCAACTGGTTGCCGGCCCTATCGAGCGAGCAACAAATTTATTACCGCAGTTCGGTGTCTTAAAAAAGTTTAACGAGCAGCAGGCTATCTCTGGACTCCATTTGATTTTATGGGGTCTATTTCAAAAAGTGGTAATTGCGGACAGTTGCGCGCCTTACGTAAACAGTATTTTTGATAATTATGAGAGTATGAACAGTCTCAGTTTAATGCTGGGTGCAGTCTATTTTGCGTTTCAAATTTATGGAGATTTTGCAGGGTACTCTAATATTGCTATAGGTACCGCAAGGTTATTGGGCTTTGACCTAATGCGCAACTTTAATTATCCGTATTTCTCTAGAGACATGGCAGAGTTCTGGCGACGCTGGCACATCTCGCTTTCCACGTGGTTTAGAGATTATCTGTACATACCGCTGGGCGGCTCTAGAGGTACAACAGCCATGCAGCTGCGTAATGTATTTATTATCTTTATAGTCAGTGGTTTCTGGCACGGCGCAAACTGGACTTTTGTTTTTTGGGGCTTCTTACACGCGCTGTTCTTTATCCCTGTTTTACTATTAAATAAAAATAGGAGTAACCTGAACCAAGTCGCTGAAAATGCTGTGTTACCCAGTTTCAAAGAAATCTTTCAAATGCTCACAACATTTGTGCTTGCGTGTATCGCTTGGGTGTTTTTTAGAGCAGCGAGCTTTTTAGAAGCCGTTGCTTACTTTAAAACCATGCTCGCACAACCCAGTTTTGACGTACAATACTTGGGTATACAGCGTTACGCTACAGAGATGCTCTTTATTATAGCAATTTTTATAGCGCTAGAATGGGCGCATAGAACACAGGAACATCCCTTTGTAGGTAGGTGGAAATGGTTTAAAATAGCAGCTGTTATCCTTATGTTACTTACGCTGGGAGTGTACTCGGATCATCAGGATTTTATTTATTTTCAGTTTTGATGCTTTTCTGACTTTCAATGTAAGTTCAACTTTGTAGTCGCTTCGGTTTTAAAGTATTATCGATTTTTTTTAGCGGTCTTGGTATTCTTTGAAATGGCTAAGTTCTAATTAGCATATTAAATGCTTCCTGTTTGTACTGGTACCGAGCATTATTTGATGCAAAAGCAATCGCTGTAACCGTTGCTATCTTACCTGTTGTATTTTTATTTTTCCAGCACTAAAAACCAGTTTAAATAATTTTGTATGTATTTAGTGGCTAAACCGTTAAATGATTCCATGAACTTCCTAAGTCTCAAATCCACGTTATTTACGTTTTGGACATGACAGACCTTATCTATGGCGCGCTACCCTTTTGAAGCATTGAATTTTTTGCGTTCAAAGTCTTTCGGTTTTGCTTACGCTGTGTAACTTCTATGTGAATCGCTGCAAAGCACAGCAGCTTTGTCTATTTTGCCCAGTAATGCAGTATCTAGATTTTCTTTACTATTGCGACCTTTCGTTGCGACTTTGAAATCCTTGTTTCCATTGCGTTACAAGTCGCTATTACAGCTACTTTCTCTTCACTTATACCAGTAGTTGACCCTTTTGCGCCACGCTTTCTTGGTTGTCTGCCCAAATTGCGGTTTCCTTTTTCAGAATAAGCAAAGAAAAGGTCATCACTCTCCAGTATGCCTAAAAACTCTTCAGGCGACACCGCTAAAAATGACGTAAGTAATTTATGGAGCCAGTCAAACGAAGTCTGTATTGAAATACCAGTGTGTTTTGCGCACTTTCGGATACTTTAACCAGAAAGCAAACAATATAAGTATGTACTTAGGATATCCTTCTTCTTAATATTATACCACAACTTGCGGGTCATCTCGTTGAAATACTTCTTACAGCCTTTACAAGCGTATCGCTGAACGCCGTTGAGTTTTCCATTAGTGTGTATTTGAGAAGAGCTGCAACTCTGAGCAGCAGTTTATAAAATAATCTTTGAAATCTGAGGGTGTTATTTAAGTAATTTATTATTGTAAATACAGCGCATTTATATTAGAACTCAGCCCAGTTCTTTCATTTAATATCAGGCTATACGCCTAGGAATTTACAGTTCATGTTTTCAAGTTTCGTGATGCAAACTTATCGTTTTGTTTAAAATTCAAATTCGATTCCAAATCAGCTGGTTGTGAGTATAAAAATGGGATAAACTTATTAGATATATTAACATGGCTACAACATCTTTTAGTGCTGTAATGAGATACCTTTGTGCTAAATTGCAGCCTTATGATAAAGAATATTTTAGCGTTATTAGTAGTGATTACAGCTATTTCATGCCAGTCAAACGCCCAAAAAGATATTGCAGCTAAAACGACGTATAAAGTCACGAAGACTGTGGCACAGTGGCAAACAGTGCTTACAAATGAGCAATATAATGTGCTGCGTAAGGCGGGTACGGAGCGACCATATTCAAGTCCGCTTAACGATATTAAAGAAGCCGGAACGCTTGTGTGCGCAGCGTGTAACTCCCCAGTTTATAAAAATGAGCATAAGTTTGAGTCGGGTACAGGATGGCCTAGTTATGATCGTGCGATAGATGGACAAGTAGAACGCGACATAGATTATAAAATAGGATACGCTCGCACGGAACTTAAGTGTGCAACTTGCGGTAGTCATTTAGGACACGAGTTCAATGATGGGCCACGCAACACTACAGGACAACGCCACTGCATTAATGGTGTAGCCCTAGACTTTGTCCCAAAAGGAAAAGTGTTGCCTGCGATACGTAAATAATTTGCACTAATTTTATTATCAATATTAAAAACAATACCATGGATTCAACAAATTTACCACAGTCCGAGGCCGAATGGAAAGATAAACTTACACCTGCACAATATCGCGTCTTGCGCGATAAAGGAACCGAAAGCCCATTTTCGGGCACATACAATACCCATTATGAAGACGGTTTATATTCTTGCGCGGCATGCGATAGTGCCTTGTATAAGTCTACAACAAAATTTGAAAGCGGATGCGGCTGGCCCTCTTTTGACGAAGAAATAGAAGGTGCTGTAGAACGTATAAGAGATACGACTCACGGAATGATGCGTACTGAAATTTTATGTGCAAATTGTGGCAGTCATCTAGGACATGTGTTTAACGATGGTCCCACGCACACAGGAATAAGACATTGCGTAAACAGCCTAAGTCTTGATTTTAAGAAGGGAGAATAGGTAGTTTCCAATTATGAGTTTACGTGCCTGAGTTCAAAATTTTCCACGCGATTTAATAGATTATGCGGCCTCGCATAATCCGGGCCCCGAGAATTTTAGTATTCAGTTGTTTGCGATTGTCGCGATACTTTTGAAACTCCGAAAAGGTTTCAATATAAAAATTACCTATCCCGAGATTGGTTCGCTATTGCTAGAAAAGACAGTTATCTGTTTATACCAGTTCCGCAACCCGCAAACGTTCTATTGTGAATACAATCAATTGAGACGAAATTCTTAACTTGCTAGGTTTAAAAAAAAATTGAAACATCAGCTTAAAGTATAGCATTTATAGTTTTGGTGCTATTTTTATTTAAAAAAGCATGGGTTCTTATAGGCTTAGTTGGCTTTTAGGTTACTCTATTACCGTAATAGCGTCTAAATAGAGAGCAAAGTGTATTAAGGAATACGATGATTAACGTAACCCTAAATACATAAATATCAATAATAGCGCTCGATTTTTTGGAGCGTGGACTTGGATCCGGTGGTTATAGCGCTGAAAAAATTGTAGCTCTCCGTGCAAGTGATGATTTTAAATGCCAGTTCGATGTTTAAAATGAGACCAAAGTCTTAATAGCTATACTGCTAGACAATGCCATCAAAAAAGCAGAGGTAAGTGGTCGACAGTACCAGTTTATCGCAATTAAATTACAACAACAAACTATTGGCTATCACCGAAACGCTAAAATTATGGGTGATCCTTTGTTGTTTTCAAAATAACAACGAGTATCTGCTAAATTAATAATTTAAGCGCAAGCAATACTCTTACTATCGCTGTTATCTATAGAGAAGGGAAATTCCAAAAGTTATTTCTTTCAAATAAGGAATGAACTCGCTACTCACACACCTGTAAAGTTTTGTTCCTCAACGACAATAAGTATTCATGACGCGCTAAAGGACATTTATTTAAAAGTCTTCATTTGTAATCAACAAGTTCAGAACGCTGCGATAAATGAGTTAGTCTTTTGTTCACAAAAGCGTCGTTTATGTGGAGCGTAGTAATAGACGTTATACATTAAATAGTATATATTCTAATTCTAAAACAGTTCAGCTATTCATTTCGACAATTCAGTAAAACACATTTTTCACTCTAGACATCTTGCTGCATATTTGTGCTGTTCTTAAAAGAGACCTACATTTAAGGCAATAACACAAAGTCATGAAACTAAAGGAATTTATAAAGATTGCAATCGTATCGCTACTCATAGCGGTTATTATAACCGTTGCAAACTTTTATTTTACAAAAGACCCTTTTGTATGGAAACCGCAGGCTATTATTTATACCATCAACTTTATGTTTGCTTTTACCATAACCGCTTTAAACTCCTGGTATTTTAAGTACATAGACAAATTCTTTACCTGGAGCGCCCAGCCCGCTTACCGTTTTATACTCGGTGCTGTGGGTTCTGTGGTACTTACTGTTGCTGCGTTGTTTGTTTTGCAAGGCATCACGTCCATGTTGTTCTTTAGCAATTCGTGGGAAAAGTTTATAAGCAATCAAAGCAAATATATTTATCTAATGGGCATTTTTTTGACCCTAGTGGTCTCGGTTATTTTTCATGCAGTTTACTTTTATAAAGAACTGCAATCTAAAAAGATGCAAGAGCAACGGGTTATTGCTTCGAGTGCAACAGCACAATTTGACGCGCTTAAAAATCAGTTAGACCCACATTTTTTGTTTAACAGTTTAAATGTGCTCGTGGCACTTATAGAAGAAAATCAAGACGCGGCGGTCAGTTTTACAACCTCACTTTCTAAAGTGTATAGGTATGTGTTAGAGCAGCGCAATAAAGCACTCGTAACTATAGACGAGGAACTGGACTTTGCGCGTACCTATGTGAACTTGCTCAACATGCGTTTTGAAGACAGTATGCAGGTATCTATTCCAGAACGTGCCATAAATAAAGAACAGCATGTCGTGCCGTTATCGCTGCAACTACTCATAGAGAACGCTGTAAAGCACAATGAGCTAAGCAGCCATAAACCACTTAAACTGCGCATTTACGAAGACGGCGACGCCCTAGTGGTAGAAAATAACCTGCAAGTTAAAAACGTGGTCAAAAGCAGTAGCGGTGTGGGACTGCAAAATATTGCACAGCGTTATGCGCTGCTAAGCGACCGCAAAATGACCGTTAATAAAACAAGCAGCCACTTTATCGTGCACGTGCCTTTATTACAAGAACCTGATCTAACAATTCACTTAAATTTAAAAGATATGACAACTGTAGAAGAATTTAAAATGATAAACGCACGAGAACAAGTTGCTGAACTTAAGGAGTTTTATCACAGCTGCATTAAAACGGCAGTTATAATATCGTTTCTAGCAGCTATTAATTACCTGACATCAGGCTTTCCATGGGTGCTTTTTCCACTTGCCGGTATGGGATTGATCCTGTTGTACAAGTACCTTAAAATAGCCGACTCAAACATGGTGCTGGGGCGTCGCTGGGAACAGAACAAAATAGCATCATTAATGAACAACCCTAAATTTTAAAATCATGAACACACCAGAAAGTTACCAAGACCGTTACAAAAGAGCCAAAAAACACGTAACCGAAATACGCGGTTTTTACGGACACTTCTTTATTTACCTGCTTGTAAACCTGAGTTTAATGGGACTTAATTATTACCAAAACGAGTTGAGCCAGCCATGGTTTCTATTTACGTCTTTAGGCTGGGGTATAGGTCTTGTGGCACATGCAGCTAGCGTTTTTTCATGGAACCCGTTTATTAATAAAGAATGGGAGGAGCGCAAGATTCAAGAATTTCTGAAAAAAGATTCATAACATGATAAACGCCCTTATCATAGAAGATGAAAAACCCGCAGCACGGCGTTTAAAACGATTGCTCGAGGCGCTAGATTTACCCGTAAACACGATGTTGCACTCTGTAAACGAGTCAATAGCACACTTGCTCAACAACGACGCGCCAGACCTTATTTTTCTGGACATACAGTTAAGTGACGGCCTTTCTTTTGAAATTTTTGACCAAGTAACCGTAAATAGTGCGATTATTTTTACCACCGCTTACGACGAGTATGCCCTACAAGCCTTTAAACTCAACAGCATAGACTACCTGTTAAAGCCGATAGATAAAGAAGAGCTTAAACATGCGGTAGAGAAATTTAGAGTACGCTTTCGCGAAAGCGTAATACCACAAACCACCATAGATTTTAATGAAATCGCAAAATTACTAGGCAATCCCATAGATAGAGGCTATAAAAAACGATACACCGCCCGGGTAGGCGAGCACATAAAACTGTTTACTACAGACGAGACTTGCTTGTTCTATTCTGAAAATAAAGGCAGCTACCTACATCTAGAAAACGGTAGGAGCTACCTGCTCGATACCAACCTAGAAGATTTAGAAAAAGAACTGGACCCAGCAATCTTTTTTCGCATTTCTAGACAGGCGATTGTAAACATAAACGCAATTAAGGACATGGTTTCTCACGTAAACTCGCGTATCGTCGTTAAAATAGACAACTTTACAAGTTACGACCTCATTGTGAGCAGGGAGCGCGTTAAGTCCTTTAAAGACTGGCTAGAGCGTTAAATTACCAGTTTGATAATCAATCATTTTCATTTAGTTAACAAATTTGCCTAAACCACAACGCAAGCACCTGCGCAAACGGGGTATGTATAACTTTAAAACACAACGAAAATGAAAAAAATTGCCCTTTGGTTAAGCCTAGCAATTGTTGCAACAGCAGCAGTCGTGCTTATAGCAGCTGACCACACTGATGCCCCTGCTGTAGCCGGAACACCTGCCGACATTGCAGACTTTTATGCCTTTGAAGGTGAGAATGCCGCTGCGACCACTGTTGCAGTTACGTTACCCGCAGCTACATCGAGCACACAATTTGATGAGAACACAATCATCGAGATTAACGTAGACAATACAGGTCTAGACACAGGTACTGCTGGTGTTACAGAAGATTTAGTGATTCAAGCCCTGCGTCAAGGAGATAAAATGTACTTCTTCGGACCGTACCTGCCTTCTCAAAAAGGTGTTAACAGTGCCATTAATAGAAACAATGCTGTAGGCAGTGTAGACATTAATGGTATTGCAACATTAACAAACGGTATGAAGGTATTTGCTGGACAGCATCAAGATGCTTTTTACTTGGATTTCCAACAATTTAACACCGATATAGGAACAGCTCCTGCCGCAGGTTTTGGCACAACAGGAACAAACACATTTGCACCCTCAAAAGTAGACGCAATTGTAGTCGAAGTTCCTAACAGTTTATTGGAGACCGCACCTACGCATATTTTAGATCACCTATAGCTTATAACTTCTCGGTAAAAACTAAAACAAGTTATCGCAAACTTCTAAAAAAATGTCGTAATTAACATATTTTCATAAAGACATCTTGTAAGATTTATTCGGCGATAACTTCTTTTTCAGCGACATTAAAAATAACGCCGTGCAGTGCTTTGTGATAGCACTTGTAAATGCGATAAAAAACCATCTCATTACTTTCTTGTATGCGTATAATCTGTAAATCGGGTTGTTTATTCATAATTTATATCTAATAGGTAACGAGTTAAAAAACCTGCAAGATGGCTCACAGGTTTTTAATTTTGTAGTTTATTTTTTATTCTATCACACCACATGCTTCACGACCACCAGCATCACCTGTAGGTTGTGTTTTAAAGTCGTCGGCTTTTGCGTGTACGATAAATGATTTGCCCATTAGGTTTTTAGTATCATCGTCACAGCCTAGACACCACTGGTCTGTTGAGAATTCAAGCGTTGCGATACCGCTAGCGTCTGCAACCAGGTTGCCTATATCACCAGCATGGTGCATGTGGTCGCCCCATTTGCCGTGGTCTTCAGCTTTTGGGTTCCAGTGCCCTCCAGCACTTTTACCGTCGTCGCTGCTACAATCGCCATTTTCATGTACGTGGATGGCATGCTCACCAGCAGTAAATCCTGCGAGTTTAACGAGCATCGTGACATCGCTTATACCCTGTATAAGGGTTATGGTACCATTAACCTTTGTATTGCTTTTAGGGTTCATTGCCACGACTACCACTTTACCATTCATGGCGTTATCTAGTTCGCCTACGGCCTCAGCTACCTCTTGAGACATGTCTGTTAAGTTTTTTTCCACCTCTTTATCCTTACAAGAAGTTATCCCAGAGATAAGGGAAAGAGTAAATAGTGTGATTGCTACCTTTTTCATAATATCCGTTTTTTTTGATTTAAGGTTTAAAGTTACATAATTAATACCTGTCTGTGTCATAACAATTTCTCAAATTTGAACGGGTCTGCACTTCCTACCTTTGACTTCTCCATGGTATTTAGCGCAATGTCTATTCTTTTTTGGGAGTCCTGAATACCATATATCTGTAAGGGGATGTTACGACGTTTGTCTAGTAACATCTTTTCAAAGAGTTTATGAGTACCATACTCGCTTACTAAGACCGCCTCAAG